>Ga0070713_100000071_pt1 | contig 64594 bp, 57 predicted proteins | sample LARL82metaG_FD_65465 | JGI IMG/M metagenome (GOLD analysis project Ga0070713, IMG submission 65465) | Corn, switchgrass and miscanthus rhizosphere microbial communities from Kellogg Biological Station, Michigan, USA - LAR L8-2 metaG | ecosystem: Host-associated > Plants > Roots > Rhizosphere ... | reverse complement strand
TCTTCGCTTGGGCTCCGGGCTCACCGCCAACCGGATAAACCTACCCTACGCCTCGGAACTCTATCTTGCCTTCAACATTTCTTCTTCGTTCTCCTCAACCAGCGCTTTGCTATAGACCCTTGCTCACCCTCCGTCCTAACCTTTCGATCAGAACAGTGACTCCGCTTGAGCCCCGGACGCCGCACCAACCGGAAAAACTTAAGAAGCTGTCAAAGAACGATCCTGTTGTACTCCTTCTATTTTTTCAGTCAATGGAAAATACACACTTGTAAGTACACGTGTTTTCAATCGAGTGCAGCCCGTCCACAAGCCCATGACCGGATTTGGTGCAAACCCGCAAGCAGGCTCTCGCAAACCCCGCATCAGACGCGAGTTTGCGCCTTATTTATTGATTGAAGTCGATACAAGTATCCGGCCATGACTCGCCTTCGAACTTGTGAAAATCACGCACTTCCCGCGCTAGACAAGGCATTCCAGAATTCGACGCAATGCGAATCGGATACGACCTGCGTCAATCCGCTTGAACGAAGCGTTGGATTTGTCCGGCTGCAGCTCAATTTTCCCCGAGATCGTAACCCAAGCGTTTAGAATGCTCGCGAATCATATGCTCCCAAAATATTCTCTCCCGCTACTCGCCCTCGTTCTCTCGCCTCTCCTCACAACAGGCCAAGTTCTGCCGAGTCCAACCGTGATCGCAGTGGATGCCGCTCACCCCGGAGCAGCCATTTCTCCGACAATGTTCGGCATTTTCTTCGAAGACATCAACTTCGCCGCCGACGGCGGACTCTATCCCGAACGCATTAAGAACCGCTCCTTCGAGTTCGACCAGCCTCTGACTGGCTGGCACGCCAACCTCCCGATTACCCCTAAAGGAGAGCTCGGCAGTACGAAAGGCGAACTCGACGTCCGCACGGAAGGCGCGCTCAACGCCACTAATCCGCACTATCTGAGAGTGCGTGCCTACGAACCAGGCTTTGGCCTATGGAACTCCGGCTTTCGCGGCGTTGGGGTGGAGAGCGGGGCTGAGTATCGCTTCTCCGCGTATGTTCGCACCGCGGGACCGAAAGCCGTCCGGGCCACCATCACAGACGAGAACGGCCGTGAAATTGGGACCGAAACGCTCACCGGCTTCGACCGCCAATGGAAGCGCTATGAGACCGTCATCCGCGCTAACGCCACCGTCCAGCACGCCCACTTCAACTTATTTCTCGACGAGAAGGGAGACGTCGATCTCGATATGATCTCCCTGTTTCCAGTCGAAACCTGGAAACACCGCCCCAATGGATTGCGGAAAGATCTGGTTCAACTCCTGGCTGATATGCATCCCGGATTTATCCGCTTCCCCGGAGGCTGTATCGTGGAAGGCCGGCGCCTGGTAAATCGTTACCGCTGGAAGACCACGGTCGGCGACATCGCCGAACGGCAGACCATCGTTAACCGCTGGAATGATGAATTCGACCACCGCCCGGCACCGGATTATTTCCAGTCTTTCGGTCTCGGCTTCTATGAATATTTCCAGTTAGCCGAAGATATTGGCGCCAGCCCGCTGCCAATTTTGAACTGCGGCATGGCATGCCAGTTCAACTCGAGCGAACTCGCGCAATTAAGCGATACCAAGGAATACATTCAAGACGCGCTCGACCTGATCGAATTCGCCAACGGCCCGGTCACTTCCCCTTGGGGTAAGCTGCGCGCTTCGATGGGCCATCCCTCGCCATTTCACTTAACGATGATCGGAGTCGGCAACGAGCAGTGGGGACAGCCTTATGTCGACCGCTACAAATTATTCGCCGCGGCTCTGAAAGCAGAACATCCCGAGATCAACCTGGTCGTCGCCGCCGGGCCGGCACCATCCGGAGACCAATTCGAGTTCCTGTGGTCCAACTGGCGCACGCTGAAAGCAGACATCGTCGACGAACACTACTACATGAACCCTCAATGGTTCCTTACCAACACCGGACGCTATGACCACTACGACCGGTCCGGACCAAAAGTCTTCGCCGGAGAGTACGCCGCCCAGACCTCCGGCGTGGCAAAGCCTGACAACCACAACAACTGGAATGCTGCCATTGCAGAAGCTGCCTACATGACCGGACTGGAGCGTAATGCAGACGTTGTTCGCATGGCATCCTACGCGCCACTGCTCGCTCACGTTGACGCCTGGCAATGGACGCCCGATGCCATCTGGTTCGACAACCTGCGCTCCTACGGCACTCCGAATTACTATGTCCAGAGCGTTTTTGCCAACAATGTGGGAACACGAATTGTGCCTGTCACCCCTCAGGCGCAAAGCGGACTCTACACCAGCGCTTCGCTCGACGACCGCACCCACGAACTGATCGTCAAAGCAATCAACGTCACCTCGTCCGCGAGAGTCACCGAAATCAACTTAAGCGGACTCAGTGTATCTGGAACGGCGAGGGTGACAACCCTGGAAAGCGCTGACCTAAACGCGGAAAACAGCCTGGACCAACCGAAAAATGTCGCCCCGAAATATTCCACTGCGGAAGTGAAGGCGGGAAAGATTCCGGCGAAATTGAACCCTTACTCGGTGACGGTCTACCGCGTCCCGGTGCACTAGGGTCGCCAGCAACTCGAAGATACGACTCCAACTCCTGTAGGCAGGCTACGCCCCGGCTTTCTTTTTCGCGGTTGCTGTCGCGCTCTTCGCACCGGCGCCTTTTCTAGGTTTGCCATCGGCGATCAGGTCGGCCACGGTCGTATGCTCCAGGATCTTCGCTGCCGCATCGCGCACCGCCAGGAACACTTCATACAGCGCTCGGTGGTCCGCGTCCTTGTCGATCAGCCCGCGCAACTGCTCGGCATCCCCCATCGGCGCCAGCGGACCATCCACCAGCCGGATAATGTCACTCAAGGGAATCGCCGCAGGATCGCGCCGCAACTGGTACCCGCCTCTCGCGCCCCGTACGCTGTCCACAATGCGCGCATTCTTCAACTCCAGCAGGATCAATTCCAGGAATTTTTCCGGCAGATCGCTCTCAGCTGCTATGTCTCGGATCTTGATCGCGCCCTGATCGTGGCGCCGGGCCAGCGTCATCATCGCCTGCAGCGCGTACAGTCCTTTTTGCGAGATCTTCAAATTCCCCTACCCTCCATACCGCCCTGATTGTGCCCCATTTCAAACCCCTTGCCTAGCACCTTTGCAGGCGCACAGCGCGCATCCCTATCCGCACAAAGCCACTGGGTTCATAAATGTGCCGGAAGGCTACTAGCGCGCGGAGGAGCCAATCTATCTCTGAAGGCGTGATGTACTTGGTAGGGCCAGGGTATTTGGGAGAGTCAACGATTTCGGAAGGGCACGGCTTCAGCCGTGCCGTAACAGTCAAGGATGGATCAGGGCCTTAGCCCCTGAGGGAACTCTGCGGAACACTACACTCCGGTCGTCGCCACATTGAAAACATTATGCCTCTCAACCGGCACGCTCGACACGCACCCCTCATAGGCTTCATACATCCCCTCGAAAATCCGATCCCACGATGTCTCCAAGGCCTGTTTCCGTGCCGCCGACCGCATCGACGCATGCAACTTCGGCTCCTCCATCAACCTCGCCGCATAAGTCACAAACTCTTCAAAGTCGCGTGCAATGAACCCGCTGCTCCCGTGGCGCACCGTGAACTGCGGTCCGCCGCGATCGGTCACCACAGCCGGCACTCCCGAAGCAAACGCCTCCAGCACCACCAGCCCGAACGTATCGGTCTCCGAGGGAAATGCCAGCACATCGAAGTCGGCGAATGTCCGAGACAGTTCCGCCCCTCGCAGCACCCCTGTAAATTCAGCATGCCGCATATTGTTCCGCAGCCATTCCTGCTCCGCACCTTCCCCAACAATCACAAACTGAAAGTCGCGATGCCCGCGGTCGAGCAGCGCTTGCTCCAGCCGTGCCATTGCGCGCACACTCTTCTCTGTCGTGAGCCGCCCCACATATCCAATGCGGAAAGGACCGTCCGTCCGTCTGCGAAGTTCAGGACTGAAGACCGTCGTATCCACGGCATGCGACATCAAGTAGCAAGGCTTCCCCGTGGCCGCCTCCAGCACTTGAATCATCTCTTGATTCGGCGCAAACAACAGCCGCGGAATCTTGTAGAACCGCGCCGAGGCGCGAAAACTCAACCGCTCCGCTAGGTCTGCCAGTTTCGCACCAACATCCTTTGGCAGAAACGAAACCCCAGCCGCTACCCGCCGTCGAGCGTATTGATGCAGGTTGGTCTGCCACGAAGCCGCCAGTGGAATTCTCATCTTGTGTGCTACGTAGGCCCCCAGCGTACCCACATCACTCGGCCCCGTAATCTGCACTACCTCAGGATGGAACTCTCGCAGCAACGGTTCCAGCTTCCGATAATGTCGAAGAAAGAGCAGGTCGTAGTCATGCGCTTGGTCCAGCGGAAAATTCATGGGACTACGCTGGAACTGTACGCGGGTCACTGAACCTTCCGTCCTGGTCTCATCCTGCGGACCCGCGTGCACCATGAGAAATGGCAACTGCTCCCGCCGGGCGAATGCCTCGAACTGCCGGCTGGTCTCCGCCACACCGTCCACTTCGTGGTAGACGCAAGAAAAGAACGCGACTCGTAGTCTGTCTCTCATTACGTCAGCGCCTCAGACGAAACAACCTCGGCGGGAACTGCCTCCCCAGCAACATCTATCACAATCTCGCGATTCATCTCTATGACTCGCCCGCGCCGGAACAACGACTCCATCACGCGTTGCACGGTCGCATTCTCCAGCAACCGGACGGCTCCCAATATCTGCTCCACATACTCGGGCGGCCCCTTCCACAACGAGGAAATCGGACGATCCGCTCCCCCATTCGCGTCGGGATGGAAAATCCGCTCATCCCACCGTCGAAACCCGGCCGGATTGTCCGGATAGTTGCGAATTACATCCAGCAGCGTCCGCGCCGTGCGAATACTCACAGGCTCAGAGTACTGCGGCATCAACAGTACGTGACTGCATTGCTTCTGCCGAATCTCTCTGACAAATTCGCCGAACGTTTCTGCCGCCGTGAGATTCAGCGCCCCACTAGCCATGCATCCGTGCCTGTCTCCGCCAGATACTAGAGACCGACCGTACTGCTCTGCCAGCTTCGCCGCGCGATTATTTTCTTTGGCACTGCGAGTGGCGTTGATTTCGAAGGCGTGCAGAAACTGCACCGAACAGGTCAAGAACTTGTCCAGAGCCTGCGCGTCCCGATGCACGCCAACGCACTTCTGCGTCCATAGCGGATGGTTGAACACTACGAGCACTTCCGTAAACGCATCGAGCATGGCGAGCAGTTCACATAGTCGCCCGTCGTTCGGATTCCTTGTATATGCGGCCAGATCCTCCATGATCGCGCACGCCTGCCCGCTTGGCAGATTGTGCACTCCCAGATGAAAAATCGTTCCCCCAAACGGAACGCTCCATTCCAGTGAGATCGGAGTCTTCGCCGTTTCCGCTACCGTGCGCAGCAGTAGCGGCGCTTCAATCGTGTCGTGGTCCGTAAGGGAAATCAGGCTGTTCAGGCCGAGCCTGTTCTCGATCTGATCCTTTTCGGTTTCGTGGGCCAGCCTTGGACTCAGCGGCGGGGTCCAGTACGCCCGCGAAAAATCCACCGGAATCGTCGACCTTCGGCATTGCCTTTCCAATGCCTCATGCAGCATTGGCGCCCGGCGCGCTAACTCCGGGATTAGCTGAAGACTCTCTTTGGAACAGCTCGTGTGCCCGTGGAGAGAAACCGCGGCCCGGGTATCCCGGCCAAGGTCTGGGCCATGCCAGAAGCAAGCGAGTTTGGTTTGTGCCATTAATTGGGTTTGGTAGGCTACGGACTATCCTGTAAACACGAGTCTGCGAACTTAGATGCGTGCATCCCTTACTTTCACGGTATACGAGTCGGAATTTTCACAGGAATCCAACTCGTCATCTCTCTTACCCAAGTAACCACATCAAGAATTTCTCTGTGCTATACTCTTTTTGACGCTTTTGCCACGGTTTGCTCGTGACGCGGTGGTCCCTCGTTGGATCAGATTCATCTCCGCCTTTCCTGCCCGCCGTTTAGTTCCAGCGTGAATTCAAAAACAATTGAGAGCGGCATCGAAGCTTCACGTGTATCTCAGTGGATCGACGTGTCTTTGAACTGGCCCCTCCAGAAAGAAACAACCTAGAATGACCACATTTACCGAACTGCCCTTGTCTGCGGCTTTGCAGCAAAAGCTCGCGGCAGCGCAATTCATGACCTTAACCCCGATTCAGGAGCGCGCCATTGAGCCCGCTCTCGACGGAAAAGATGTAATCGGCACCGCCCAGACCGGCACCGGCAAGACTCTCGCATTTCTGATCCCGGTGATCGAAATGCTTCGCAAAGAACCTTCCGGCCATGCCTGCGCTTTGGTCCTGTTGCCCACGCGTGAACTCGCAATGCAGGTTCACGAGCAATACGAACAGCTCCGTGCCAAGAGCATGCCGAAAGCCGCGCTCGTGATCGGCGGCGTCTCTGAAAAGGCTCAGATTCAAGGCCTCCGCGCCGGTTCGTCTCTCATCATTGCGACGCCCGGACGATTGCAGGACCTCACCGATCGCCGCTTCGCCGACCTGCGTCACATCAAGATGCTCGTGCTCGACGAAGCCGATCGAATGCTCGACATGGGATTCCTCCCCGCCATCCGCCGCATCCTCGCCGTGCTGCCCACGAATCGGCAGACACTGTGCTTCTCCGCCACTCTAGAGCAGTCCGTTGCCGGGCTCGTACATGAATACATGCGCGATCCTGTGCGGGTAGCCTTGGGATCGGTTCTGAAGCCCGCCGAGAGCGTGGAACTGAAAGCCTATGAAGTGCGACCCGGCGAAAAGCTCGACGTGCTCCGGCAGCTTCTCTACGCCGAGAAAGGTCAGACTCTAATCTTCACCCGCACCAAGCGCGGGGCTCAACGACTGGCGCAAGAGTTGGCTCGCGACGGCTTCACCGCCACCATGATTCACGGCGATCGCTCGCAGTCACAACGCAACGGCGCTCTCAACGGATTTCAGGAAGGCCGCTTCCAGGTACTGGTGGCCACCGATATCGCCTCTCGCGGCCTGCATTGCGACGACGTCGCTCATGTCGTTAACTATGATGTGCCCAAGATCGCCGAGGATTTCATCCACCGGGTCGGTCGCACCGGGCGTGCCGGTTCCACCGGTCGCGCCACTACTCTGGCAGCAGGCGTCGAAGTCGTGGAACTCCGCAACATCGAGCGCACTCTGAAACTGCGCATCGAACGCATGCAGATGGATTCGTCTGGCGCGGCGCAGCCCAGGCGTCTCATCCAGAACACGCTGGCCTCGCGCACGCTGACTGCCCTGCCCGGCGAGGTCTTTGTCTAGAACCGCGAAGGACCTCGAGTTTGGAACTACGAAGGATTTAGAGTCATCACGAACGGGAAGAGCACGACTTCAGTCGTGCCGTAACCGTCTGTTTCCTCCGCGGTTTTAACCCCTACGGGAAATGAGCCCTACGAAAACAAGAATCGCCAGAGCCTGTTGAGCCCCGGCGATTCTTTTAAACGACTTCCTTAGCGTTCCAGTTTGCCAATGCCCGGAATAATCACTTCCGACCCGGGCTCATCCTCAGCTCCGATCCGGAATAGCGCAGCCTGCGCCTGGGCATGCTCCCTCAATTCCTGCATCTCGTCGACAACCTCGCCCTCTGGCTTGTCCTGCTTGCGCTGGACCCGGCGCTCCGCCTTGTCGCGCTGTTTTTGTTGTCGCGTTTGTTCCTTCTGGCGTTTAGTAAAAGTCGATCTTCCTCGTGGCATTCACAATTCCTCCTTGGTTTTATTGCTTGCGTTGCCAGATCGCACACCCACGCGTCCAGCTGCCTTCCGAAAACAAGAAAACTACCAGCGCGGTTCGCGCGGCTGGCGTGCGTGTCCCTGATAATCGTCTCGGCCGCGTCCGCCACCGCCACCACCAAATCTCTTCCCGCCGCCGCCTCCACCACCGCCCCGCGGACGGTCTGTCTTTGGCTGCGCCTCATTGATCTTCAAAGCGCGTCCACCAAGCTCCGTTCCGTTCAATGCTGCGACTGCTTTATCAGCTTCAGCGGCATTCGTCATTTCCACAAATCCGAATCCGCGAGCGCGTCCCGTTTCGCGGTCGGTCACGATGCTTACTTTTTCCACCGCGCCGTGTGCTTCAAACACCGTCCGCAACTCGGACTCGGTTGTGCTGTGGGGCAGATTACCTACATACAGATTCTTCATCGCATTTCCTCTCTCAATCACTCACTCACGACCGATGACTCGGCCGCGATCAATGGCGCTATTTAAGCCTTCGCCGGCTTCGACGCAGAACTCGCAACTGCCTTGGCGGGCGGCACCGCATTCTTCAGCAGCAACCGATTACGCATACGCTTTGCAATGTTCTGTCGGCGTACGCGGTTGAATCTCGATTTGTCGCCATTCACTCCGGACATATTGCACTCCTGTCATTCGGGCAGGTTGATGAAGCGTTGTTTCTGCTTAGACTCTTGTTAGGACCGCTGGCGACCGTGATCGCAACGCCCGAAGGGTTTGTCACAAACACGTCCTGGGATTAAGCCGCTGCCCAGAGAGCGCACTTTAGGGCACACTCAGTACGGAAAAGACGCCTCTCGATCTCTCAATCGCGAAGGCGCAAATAGGGCCTGAGTCTTCGAGGTTAAGTAATTCAAGTATACGCTGTTTGCTCTCACTCCGCTGCCCCTGAAACGGATGTTCGGCGGCAGCCGCTGTTCAGGCGGGGGGAATCATCTCTCCCACACGCGCGCTCTACACAAGGCTGCGCCGTTCTAAAGCCTCGGTCTCGCCCCGTTACGGTTCCCCTTGCTATTCTGCGCTATTCCACGTACCATGCATATGTACGTTGTCCGAGTCGGACGTGAGCAGTTCTCGCCTCAACAGCCAGTAACCTCTCGTAGTACTTCCGAATCTCTCCACGTAAAATCGATTTACAAATAAAGGAACACCTAACACCATGGCAGAACAAGGAACAGTAAAGTGGTTTAACGACGCGAAGGGCTACGGCTTCATCAGCCGCCAGTCCGGCGAAGATGTTTTCGTGCATTTCTCGGCGATTCAAGCGGGCGGCTTCCGCAGCCTGCAAGAGGGCCAAACCGTGCAGTTCGACGTGACCAAGGGCCCCAAGGGCTGGCAAGCTGAGAACGTCCAGCCGCTGTAGACCATCCCCTTATTGCAAAAAGGCGATCTCGAAAGAGATCGCCTTTTTCACGTTTAAGACAGATATTCCACTCCAATGTTATTCCGACCGAAGCGCAGCGATAAGCAAGCGTAGTGGAGGAACCTGCTTCCCCGAGGGCTCGGCCGCAGCGTTAACCTGGCAGCGCGAAGCGGCGCAAGAAAACTCAAAAGAAGATCATTGGTGCCATCGAAGGGACTCGAACCCCCACACCCTTGCGAGTACATGGACCTGAACCATGCGCGTCTGCCAATTCCGCCACGATGGCAAGTGGACTTTCATTGCAGCGGCGACCCATCGTCGCCGTGTCAGGAAGACTTACCCCTCTATTCTACAGACGCGCCGCCGCCTGTCAAACCACCCGAGCCAAGCTTTCCTTCGGGATACGAAGCCTGCCCTGAGCGAAGTCGAAGGGTGCCCCATCGGGTTAATGCTCTTGCAGTCCGGAAGCCGATCTACTCCAGCTTCGCCGTCATCGTAATCTTCGCGTTCAGCACCTTCGAGACCGGGCATCCCTTCTCCGCCGCCTCCGCATACTTCTGAAAGGTCGCCGCATCCGCGCCCGGAACTTTCCCCACCACATCAATGTGACTCGCCGTAATCGTCCAACCAGAGTCCAGTTTGTCCAGCGAAAGCGTGACCGAAGTCGAAATGCTCTCCGGAGTCAGATTAGCTCCGCCTAGCTGCGCCGACAATGCCATCGAAAAGCATCCCGCGTGCGCCGCGGCAATCAATTCTTCCGGGTTTGTTCCCGGTGCATTCTCAAATCTCGTTGTAAACGAATACGGAGTATTGTTCAGCACTCCACCCGGCGCCGAAATCGATCCCTTCCCATCCTTCAACCCGCCCTTCCAAACCGCACTTGCCTTACGTTGCATGATTCTCTCCTAGGTATGATTTCTTCAACTCGCCCAATTGTAGACGCAACCCAGCAAACCTGTCAGGACAAGGAATCGTTATGGCGAAAGCACACCCGCAGGACTCTGCACACAAACGACACCTCCAACACCGTGGAAGAGCAGCCCTTTAGGGCCGCGTAAAGCGTATGGAATGTGTATGGGCTTTAGCCCCTGAAGCTTGCAACTTCGGAGCCGTTCGATCGCAACGACGCGACATGAGAGCTGACGGCTGATCGCAGACAGCTCTTTTTCAATAAAAATCCGAGCAGCTCAAATAAAACCCGCACTGCGGACACTTCAACTTGCACCGGCTTTCCCGCAACTGTGCCGAGCAGTTCGGACAATACTGGCCAGGATCCGCCGACGTCCGTTCCGTGGCATACTTCACCGCAGGTGTCGTTTGTTCGTGAATCATCACCTGACCGTACCGCTGTGCTTCACGCCCCACAAGTACAGATCTGGATTCCGTACCACAAAGAGGTTGCCTCTCTCGGACCCCAAGTTCAAGCCGCGCGCTCGTCCACAGCCAGAGCCGTTCGACTCCAGCAGTCGGCCATCAAACGCCACACTCCCAGCCGACGCCAAACTTTGACGTACTTCCCGCGCTCTGGCATCAAAGTCCCGTCAGCCCTGCGCACGATGACAGAAAAACGTCCGACTTCCATGGCCATATCGCCAGAGTGTTCTACCCGGGTCGTCTCCAGGCGCAAATCTCCATAGCCTGCCTCGCCTAACTGGCGCAGTAGTCGCTCCACCGCCTTTTGGCCGTACGCAGCCTCATACTGCGGCGCCATCAGCACGCCGTCGTTCGCAAACAGCCCGGCGGCTTGGTCATAGTTTCCTGTGTTGAAAGAGGTTTGAAAATCCTGTGTGAGGTCGCGAAGTTGAGATTCCACGTCGCGAAACGGACGAGAGTCCACTGAAGGACTCGTGTAGGGCCGGTACATCTACTACCTCCTGGGGGAAGGCACATGGCCGACTCGCGGGAAGCGAGTCAGCCAAGAAAGTAGCGCTCATTCTAGCGCAAAACTAAATGCTGGAAATAGCAAAGTTTTCCTCTGCCTTTATCCGAAAATTGAATCGCAGGAAAATCGTTGTGGCAGTCACCTCTCAAACGGAGCGGAGCGGCTGGGCAGCCGCATGGCTCCACGCCTCGTGTCGCTGGAACTCTGCAATCTCTCGTCGGGATTTTCCCGCTCCGCGATTTGCCGCTTCACGCGCTCCATCAGAACCACAAGCTTTTTTGACTCGAGGTCTCGTTCTGCCTGCTTGCACATTTTTTGAAAATCTTGTGGGGCGTAGCTGACGCGATTTGTCATAGGGGATCTGATCCTCGCAACGGGAAGGCATAGCCTACCTTATCGCCTTGGACTTGCCAACCCCTTGAAACGGTGAAAAAGTTGGGCTTCCAAACTAGCTTAATCCCGCCTGTTGCTCCCACCAGCCGGGCTACGCGCAATCGAGGCCTGACCTTGACCAGAGTTGGATCAAGAGCCTCCGATGGGAGGCTTCAGCGTTTGCAGCAAATCCAGCTGTCGGCACTCCTCTACGGCATGGAGGGTAGGGAATTCCCTTCTGAATTGTGATATCCAAAAGTGAGTCATATTTTGACAATTGGATTGTTTTTATGAGTTTGCGCGCTCGCCGGCTCGATGATCGCATCCGGAAACTTTGCACCGAAGCCATAGCCGCCGAGGATTCTGCCGGAGTGAAGTCGATTCTTCATGATCTTCAATCCGCAATTCATCAGTGCACTCAGCGTCTCCGCAACAGGGCGACCGCGATCCTTACCGGACGCAACCTGCCGCCGGAGCGGCGAAAGAATTCTCATGGCCGCCGCAAAGCCGCGACACCTTAACTAGCAAGTTACGCAGAAAGACTTTAGCCTGCGAGACGATCGGTCAGAATGAAAGCATAGCAACCGTTGAAGGTGAATCACTACGGCAGTTGAGATGGAATTTCGGATACCACCACTTCCGTCGGTCTTGAAAATACAAAGGAGTAAACGAATGTGGAAAAAACTTGATGGGATCGGCACACAACCCGATCCCGCATCCAGGAACGTCCCAGACCTCCCATCGCTGGGCGACGCGTTGGTTCAATCTCTCAGAGACGACGAGGCCGGGAACGACAACATCGGGGCCGTCTCACCGAACATTTCCGCCGAACCGACCCGGTCGCCTCTGCCCTCCTCCAGCCTCAAGATGTACACCGAGGCGGTGAGTGAGTTCACGACGAACGCTTCTGCATTCCTCGAGCACCTTCCGCTGCTTACCAAGGCTCGCGCGGCCTTCGAGCAAGCCATGACGGCCAGCGCGGAAATGCGCAAGGTCCTTGATACCGGCGAGGAAAACCTTCGCGCTCTCATGTCCCAGTTGGAACAAGGCCTCGGCTTTCAAGGCGATAAGTCCCTTCCGGACAAGAAAACTTCGGCGCCCGCGAATGTGGAAAAAATGACGGGAACAGCGGACAGCGGACGCCGCTCGACTCGATGGCCATAACAGCCACGGAATGAGGTATTTCGGAATATCGTCATGGGAGTATTCATGCCCTAGCTCATCAACGTTTGTGCTTTACCGTACCAACGATTCTTTACTTGAAAGAGTTTTTGCCCTTGGCTATTCTTCGCTTCTGCATCACTCGTCCCGGGTGATGCTCAGATTCGGAGGTGTGCCATGCCAGACGAACGCACCGAACGGTGGAAAGAACTCTGCGCTGAAGCTGCGTCCGAACAAGATCCGGATAAACTGCTCGCGCTCGTGAAGGAGATCAATCGCCTTCTCGACGATATCTCCCTGCATGGCAATCCTTCGGGCAAACCTCAGGCAGCGTAACCCCCAACCACGCCCTCAGCAGCCCCGCCCCCTTCCTTCTCTCTCCGTTTTTCTCGACCCCCATGGATACATGACCTTAGTTACGTTGAGTCACCACCCCAGATGCACGAAAATCCATTGCAGGGCCCATTTCCGCTTCGCGGGAGAAAGCGTGTGTTCCACCGTCGAACTCTAACTGTGTGTTTCCTGCTCGCGACCAGCGCTTCGCTGGCGGTCGCGCGCGATCTCGCGGTAGTCTCCAACAAGGCCAACTCCGTATCCGCGATTACACTGCCCGACCTCGTCAAGGTTTGCAAAGGCCAGAATAACCATTGGCCTGACGGCAAGTCGGTCACCTTCATCATGCGCAACCCCTCCGCCCCCGAAATGAAGGTCCTCCTGGAAAAAATCTATGAACTGCCGGAATCGCAAGTAAAGGATCTCATTACTACCGCAAATCATGGACGTGCGGGTCATCCCGCCGTCATGGTCGTCGATTCCGATGAAGACCTGGTGAATAAAGTCGCTTCCATTCCCGGTGCCATTGGCGTCGTCGACGTCTATGCCATCAACAGCAGCGTCGCCGTCGTGAAGGTCGCCGGTAAATTGCCGCTGGAACCCGGCTATCCTCTGCATGGGAACTAGCCTTGATGGTTCAGCGAGTTTTGAAAGAAGAAGGTCCAAGGGACATAAGGTTTGAAGCATACGGTTGAAAGTGAAAACCCGAATGGCTAAAGAGGCCAAAGCGCGCGCTGCCGCCGCCGGTGCCGATAGTGGCAGCGGTACGCGCCTGCCCGCCAATCGGCCTGCCGGCAAAGTCACCTTCACACGCCGTTTCCCTCGCTTTAGTATCGACGTGCGCCTGCAAGTCAAAATGTTTCAGGCGGGCGAGTTCCGCGCCTGCTGGGGCCGCTCCACCGAAATGGGTCAGGACGGAATCGGCGCAACTCTTACCGGCAGCCTCGAACCCGGCGAAATCGTCACTCTCGAAATACCTTTACCCCTTACGCCCTATCCCATCAAAGTGCGAGCCATCGTCCGCTACCGCCAGGGACTTCGTTACGGTTTCGAATTCCTTACCCTAAATGATGGCCAGCGTGACACCATTCTTCGCGTTTGCGAATATCTCGCCTCCAGAGCATGATCTCGTTGTATGGGTCCGGGTTTTTGAGGCGGACCAGGCCGAGCAAAGCTTCGCTGCGACCACCGCTAGCAAACATCACACCGCATCCTTGCTGCGGATGTGGTGGATCAAATATCCCACCACCCCAACATTCACCACCAGCACCGCGACTTTCACCACACTCGGATGCCGGTAAATCTCATAAACCTCCACCGGCACCAGACTGCCGGTGATGATCACCGTCAACCACTCTCCCCACCTCTTCAGCAGCCAGAGGCCCGTGCCCTCGGCCAGAAACAGCGCAGCATACAAGAAGCTTCCCAATCCCAGTTTCTTGATCTGTTCCGGACTCAGATTAGATGCCTTTCCGAGCGCGGCATCCACGAAGCGGTTCCCCGGATCAAGCCCCAACGCCATCGTCCAGTGTTCCAGGAATCCACCCAAATCTTTGTGCAGTAACTTGAACGCTCCGATGCCAAGCGCAATCAAGCTCGCAGCCTTCAAAAATTTGAATAGCGCGATGACCCGCAATAGCCTGTCGTTAGTTTTTCTCAAGTTTCGGTAAAAGCGTAGCGCAAGCGCAGAGGTTCGAACCAGATTTTAGCGCAGAGATTCTAAAGGTTTGTGTCTGCACGAGGCTGACGCAAAGCGCCGAGCGGCGGTCTTGATTGTCTGAACACTTCTGGGTAGCGCGGCGATCATGTTGCCCAATTTCTCGGGAACTCAGCCAGATGTGGCAGGTCGCCAAAACAATTCAAGCCACCGCGTACGCCGCCCGCCGGAAACTATCTCCGAAGCTCGGACGCATCTCTTCATCTTTCGCGATCAAGTGAGCTTTCAGGAAAGCGGCGCGGCTTGCCGCCTCGTAAAGATTTGCCTGGGCCCGACACTCAGCATTGGTTTCTCGAATATATTCGGCGGTAAAGGCGAAATCGGCGGCAAGTTTCAGGGCTTGCCGAGAACTTAGAAAAGCCATTTGAAAATCTCCGGAACGGGTTTCGGTAGTCTATCGCAGGTTGGGGCGTTTGAGAATACGTTCCATCCTCGGAAAACACAGAAAAGCGGCCGTATCCGACAAAACCCGAGGCTGAGATCAGACATCGAACCAACAGTCCCGCCCGACCGTAAAATGGCCCTGACCGGCATGCGCGCTCTTCTGCTTACGCTCGCTTTCTCCCTTGCCGCCACAGCCCAGTCCACCACCTCGCCCACGATCATCGTCACCGACGAAAACGGCATCGCCGTCGCTTCAGCCCGTGTCACTCTCCAATTGCCACCGCAGCCGCCCGTCCATTGCCTGACCTATCTCACCGGACGTTGTCAGTTCCCCACACTCCCCGCGGGCCAATATCAGCTCCGCGTCGAAAAAGAAGGTTTCTACGCGGTCGAGCGGCCCAGCGTCGCAATCACTTCGACATCCACGATCGATGTTTCCCTCTCGCATCAGCAGGAAATCCGGGAAGTGGTCGACGTGCACGAATCGCCTCCCGCCATCGACCCCGGCCAAGTGTCTTCGCAGGAAACGATTAGCGGCATCGAGGTCATCAACATCGTCTATCCCGGCACACACGACTATCGCAACGCTCTCAACTTCATTCCCGGCGTCGTGCAGGACCAAACGGGCCAGCCCCACATCGTCGGAGCTCAGACCTATCAGACCCTCACCTTGTTCGACGGATTCAACGTCACTCAACCTGCCAACGGGCAACTCCTCGTCCACGTCAGTACCGATGCCTTCCGCTCCATTCAGGTCACACCTTCGCGCGAACCTGCCGAGTCCGGCAAAGGATCCGGCGGCGTTCTAAGCCTCAACACCGGCATCGGCGATGACCACTTTCGCTTCACCGCCACCAACTTTATCCCTTCCATCCAAAACAAGCACGGATGGCGCTACGACCAGTTTCTGCCGCGCTTCACCTTTTCCGGCCCCATCGAGAAAGGAAAGGCGTGGTTCTATGACGCTTTCGACGGGGCGTCTGACAACCTCGTCTTCACTGAACTCCCCGTCGGCGCCGACAACTCCCACATTCTGCGTCTCGCGAATCTCTTTAAGGTGCAGACCAACCTCACCAACCGCAACATTCTGACTGCCAGTTTTCTGCAGAATCACCTCGACAATCAGTACGCGTTCCTCTCACCCCTAAGCCCCCAACTCTCGAATCCCAGAGACGTTGAATCCGCCTACGTCGCCAGCCTCAAAGATCAGCACTACTTCGCCGGCGGCCAACTTCTCGAAACCGGATTCGCCTTCGATCAATACAACGTCCATCTCACTCCCTACGGAACTCTTCCTTACACCGTCAATCCGGACACCACCGGCGGCAGTTACTACCTTGGCGACGAAACTCATGCCAGCCGCTGGCAATTTTTTAACAACCTGTTTCTTCCCTCGCACCAGTGGCACGGCCGCCACGACTTCAAAGTCGGACTTGATCTCGACCGCATCGACTACGACTCAACCTTCGCCCGCCAACCCATCTCATTTCTTACCGAAGCCCAGACCTCATTACCCACCGGCGTGACTTGCCTCAACGCCCCGCAGGACAGCACCTTCCCCTGCACCCGCTACTCCACATTTGGTGGCGGACAAGTGCACGAGCAACTCAACACCGAAGTCAGCGCTTACGCCGAAGATCGCTGGGCCCTCACCGACCGCCTGCTCATCGAGCCCGGCATCCGCCTCGACTGGGACGACATCATCCACCACACCGTCTTCTCTCCCCGCTTCGCCGGAACCTACGTCCTCGATAATTCCGGAAACACCAAACTCTCCGCCGGCATTGGCATCGTCTACGACGCCACCCCCATCTTCCTCATCGCACGCCCCTACACCGGCACGCGCCAGGACATTTTCTTCTCCACACCGGAACCAACCTGCACGGCCAACTGCATCACCACCACCGGTCCCGTCAATACGACGTTCTCCGTCAATAACAACACTCTGGAATTCCCGCGCTTTCTCAACTGGAGCATAGGCCTCGAAAAGAAACTCCCCGCGGCCATCTACCTGAAAGCCGAATTCCTCCAACGCCGCGGCAACCACGGATTCGTATACGACACTCCCGACAACACCGCCGCTGGAAACTACATCCTCGAGAACACTCGTCAAGATCACTACACCGCCTTCCAAATCAGCCTTCGTCACAACTTCCACGAAAACTTCACGCTAATGGGCTCCTACACCCGCTCCAGCGCTCGCTCCAACCAGGCCCTCGACTTCAACGTTGACAATCCCATCCTCAGCCCGCAGCAACCCGGCCCCTATCCCTGGGACGCTCCCAATCGCTTTCTCTCCTGGGGATACCTCCCCTTCTTCAATCTCCCCATCATCCACAAGCTCGAAATCGCCTACTCCCTGGAAGCCCGCACCGGATTCCCCTTCAGCCTCTTCAACGATCAGCAAGAACTCATTGGCGCACCCGGCTCGCAGCGCTTTCCCACCTACTTCTCTCTCAACCTGCAGCCCGAAAAACGCTTCCACCTTTTCGGACACTACTTAGCCCTCCGCTTCGGATTCGACGACATCACCGGCCGCTGCAATCCCTACGTCGTGAACAGCACCATCGATCCCACTCATCCCCTTCCCACCTTCACCGGTTGCCAAGGCCGCTCCTTCACCTCGCGCATCCGCCTGCTGGGCCGCAAGTAAGTGCCTGCGCGATATAATCAGTAAATTCACCTTGCATCGAATCGACGTTTCCCGTCATCTCAAAAGCCTGGAGGAAAACAATGGCTCACGAACTACCCCCCCTACCGTATGCGTATGACGCACTCGAACCCATCATCGATAAGCAGACGATGACCCTGCACCACGACATGCATCACGGTGCCTACGTGAAAAATCTGAATGCCGCCATCGAGAAGCATCCCGAACTGGCCGGCAAATCTGCCGAAGATCTCATCCGCGACCTCAATGCCGTTCCGGAAGACATCCGCGCTGCCGTCCGCAACAATGGCGGAGGCCACGTCAACCACACCATGTTCTGGAAGATCATGAAGCCCAAGGGCGGAGGCGATCCCTCCGGCCCCATCGCTGAAGCCATCACGAAGGCTTTCGGCAACTTTAAAGATTTTCAAACCAAATTCAACGATGCCGGCACCAAGCAATTCGGCAGCGGATGGGTCTGGCTCGCCGGCAAAACAGGCGGCGAAGTGCAAATCATGAGCACTCCCAATCAGGACAGCCCCATCTCGCAAGGCCTCTATCCCATCTTCGGCAACGACGTTTGGGAGCACGCCTACTACCTGAAATACAACAATCGCCGTCCCGAATACCTTACCGCGTGGTGGAACGTCATCAACTGGGACGAGGTCAACAAGCGTTACGCCACCTTCAAGTCCGGCAAGTCCGTGCAAGAGCCGGCCATGGCTCGCTAGTCTGGCAAAAAAACCGTAGCCCCGGACGCATTCGGCTGGGGCCGGTCGCTTCGCTGGGCGGACGAGTGCGTCCGCCCGCAAACTTCTCTTGCCCAGTATTTTCCCCGCGCACTGGGCCACACTTGCTGAGGTTCCCGGTTGTATGTGCGTGGGATCAGGGTAGTCATTGAACGAAGGCTCATCGACACTAGCTATCAGCCGGGCGCGCGAAACTAACCTGCTCTCACGAAACGCCCACCATCGTTAACCATTTCGGCACCAGCCATTTCGGGATTACCCCCGTAACCTTTCGGCCTAGTACCCATCGTTCTACGATTCCTTGACTGCGTATTTCGAGGGGGAATCGCGGATGGGTGAACGTGTCACCCGATCAGGAAGGGCGGACATTTCCCGCGCCAGCCGGCTCAAAAGAGCCCTGGAGAGCGGAGCTCCACCCGCTTTCGTACATCCGGAAACGCCAGCTTCTCCGGCCAATGGCTCGTGTTCCCCGACATCTTGCCCTCTGCCTCCATACTCCTCCTCCCCCGCAAGCGATCAACCCAGCGCAGAAACTCAGCTACAATTTCTGCAGCAGATGTTCCAGGCATCGCCCGATGGTTTGAGCATCGCCGACAGCGCCCATGAGGTGCTATGGGCGAATGAGACGTTTCTTCGGATGTTCAACTACGAAGCCCGTGAGGTCACCGGGCAACCGCTCGAGAAACTCGTGGTCCCGCCAGAGCGTTTAGCAGAATCCAGATGGGTGACGGAAGCGCTGGCGAAGGGCGAACGCATCACCCTGGACACGCAGCGCCGAAAGAAAGATGGAACCCTGCTCGATGTTTCCGTCTCCTGTGCCCCTCTTCTGTTGGATGGCAAGATGGCGGGCTTCTACGCTGGATATCACGATATCTCCGACCGAAAACGTGTCGAGGCCCTGAGCTCCGCGCTCTATCGAGTGGCCGAAAAGAGCAGCAGCGCTCATGATCTGCAACAGTTCTTTGCCGCGGTGCATAGCATCGTCGATGAGCTGATGTACGCGCGCAATTTCTACATCGCGCTCTATGATCCGTCCCTCGACCTGCTCAGCTTTCCTTATTTCGTCGATGAACAGGATTCTGCTCCTCCCTCGAAAAAGCTAGGTACCGGGCTGACCGACCATCTCATCCGGTCCGGGCAGCCGTTGCTGGCCACACCCGAAGTGTTGCAGGCCATGGAAGATCGCGGTGAGGTGGCGCGCAACGGATCGCGATCCCTGGACTGGATGGGCGTTCCGCTCAAGGTCAACAAAAATACCTTCGGGGCGTTGGTAGTACAGACGTACTCCAGGAACATTCGGTACGGCGAGCGCGATAAAGAAATCCTGACGTTCGTGGCGCGCCAGCTGGCGAGTGCCGTTGAAATTAAAAGGAACGAGCAGGCTCTTCGCCGTTCCGAAGCGCGCTACCGCTCTTTGGTGCAGAGTTCGGTGTACGGAATCTACCGGTCGAGTCTCGAAGGAAGATTCCTCGACGTAAATCCGGCGCTGATCACCATGCTCGGCTACGAATCCGCCGAAGAAATTCTTCAGCTCGATCCAGAGAACGAAGTATTTGCGCACGCCGAGGAACATACTCGTTTGATTGAGGAATTTCGGCGGACTGGACGCCTCGATGGAATCGAAGTGAAGTGGAAGCGCAAAGATAGCAGTTCCGTCACCGTCCGCATCAGCGGTCGGGCCGTCAGCAGTGCGGACGAACCCGCCGATGTACTGGAAGCCATTGCCGAAGACGTTACGGACCGCAGGGTGCTGGAAGACCAATTTCGCCAGGCGCAAAAAATGGAAGCGGTCGGCCGCCTGGCGGGTGGCGTGGCGCACGACTTCAATAATCTCCTAATGGTGATCAGCGGTTACGCGGAAGTGATTTTGGCGGGCCTCGACTTTCGTCATCCCTTGCACGAGAAAGGACGTGCGATCCAGCAAGCCGCGGACCGCGCCACCACTCTGACACGACAGCTCCTTGCCTTCAGCCGCAAGCAGTTGCTCGAACTTAAAGTCGTCGATGTCAACGCAGTCGTGCAAGACATGGAGCGTCTGCTGCGGCCGTTGATCGGGGAAAACGTGGAGTTCGATGCAAAGCTATCGCCCGAGGCGGCGCACACCCGGGCCGATGCCGGGCAGTTGGAACAAATCCTGATGAACCTTGTGGTCAACGCCAAAGACGCAATGCCCAATGGCGGAAAGCTCACCATGCAGACGCAGAATATCGTGGTCGATGAAAATCATCGACGCGGGCAGACCTTCATCCGGCCCGGTCAGTACGTCATGCTTTCCGTCAGTGACACCGGCATGGGGATGGACAAGGAAACCCAGTCGCGCATCTTCGAGCCCTTCTTTACCACGAAGGAAAAAGGCAAGGGCACTGGTCTTGGCCTCTCGACAGTCTATGGCATCGTCAAGCAGAGCGGTGGATATGTTCTTGTGCAAAGCGAAGAAGGCCGAGGCACCAAGTTTCAAATTTATCTTCCGCGCGTCGAGGGGATTGCCGAGAAACACGCTCCCCAGTCAACGCCGGCAATCTTGGGAGGTTCTGAGACCGTGCTGCTGGTAGAAGACGAGGAGTCCGTCCGGCAACTGGTCAGAGACACGCTTACTGCCAAGGGATATCGAGTTGTGGAAGCGGAGAACGGCGAGGCGGGCCTGGCTGCCGCCGCTCAACACCAAGGCAAGATCGACCTTGTAATTACCGATGTCGTGATGCCTGGTATCGGCGGTCGTGAACTGATCAAGCAACTTGCGGAGTTGCGCCCTGAAACCAAGGTCCTCTATCTCTCCGGATATACCGAGGACGCGATTATCAGCGAAGGCACCATCGAGCGCGAGGCTGCCTTTCTCCAGAAGCCGTTCACGCTCAAGAGCCTGTCACAAAAAGTACGCGAAGTTCTGGGTTAGCCCGCGATTCCTACATCCCTGAGTCCTTCGATCCCATGCAACTTTTTTCCGCCCGCGGCGTCCTATCTAGTGGAAGATAGGAATGTGTCAAATCCGTTTGGGGCGAAAGCGCGTAAATTTAGAACAGGGGTTCCAATGGTGATCAAGAAAGCGGAAGATATTCGTTCGTCGGAGATTACGCCTCGAAGCCTGTATTTGAACCGTCGCCAGTTTTTGGGGGGGATGGCAATTGCGGGCGCTGCTGCCGCGTCTGGATTCGGGTTGCGTGAAATCATGGCGCCCTCCACGGTTCTGGCGGGAACAAAGATCGATGGGCTTAAAAAGAGCCCGCTCAGCACCTCCGAAACGATCACTCCCTTTAAGGATGTCGCCAGCTACAACAACTACTACGAGTTCTCCACGGAGAAAGACGAACCGGCTGCGCTCGCCAAGAATTTTCGCACTCGTCCCTGGAAAGTCAAGATCGACGGCATGGTCGACAAAAAGCAGGAACTTGATCTGGACACAATTCTCAAGATGGCGCCACCGGAAGAGCGAATCTACCGGCACCGCTGCGTCGAAGGCTGGTCGATTGTCGTGCCTTGGATTGGCTTTTCCCTCAGCGAACTGATCAAGCGCGTCAATCCCACCAGCAAGGCTAAGTACGTGGAATTTACCACCATTTACGATCCCAGCCAGATGCCCGGTCAGCGCCGCAATGTGCTCCAGTGGCCTTACGTGGAAGGCCTCCGGATGGATGAAGCTATGCATCCTCTTTGCTTGCTGTGTTTCGGCATGTACGGAGAAGACCTTCCCAACCAGGATGGAGCGCCTCTGCGGATCATCGTGCCATGGAAGTACGGTTTCAAGAGCGCGAAAGCAATCGTGAAAATTCACTTTACCGACAAAGAACCACAAACCACGTGGAACCTCGCCAACCCTCCCGTGTATGGCTTCTACTCCAACGTGAATCCCACCGTTGCGACCTACCATAGCCAGGCATCCGAACGACGCTTAGGCGAGTTCTACAAGCGGCCTACTCTGATCTTCAACGGATATGGCGATCAGGTGGCGAGCCTGTACAACGGGATGGATTTGAAGAAATATTTTTAGGGAGTTGTGGCGAAGCGGCAGGGATCGGTGAAGTTCTGTAGCGCCGCCGTCCCGGCTGCTCTAACGGGTCGGCTTCGGCCACGCAGGAGGCCAAGATGGTCTCGCAACAGCCGGCAGAATGCCAGCGCTACAAGGAAAGGGAGTAATGTTAGCCGCGACCACTGAACACTAGCCACTGACCACTTTCCTTCCATGCCTCGCTACCTCAAACCCACGATCTTTCTGGCATGTCTTCTGCCTCTCGCCAATCTTGTTTGGGGAGCTTTCCACGGACAGCTCGGAGCCAACCCGATTGAGAAAATCACGCACACCACTGGCGATTGCGCGCTGACGTTCTTGTTGATCACCCTTTCCGTCACGCCTTTGCGAAAAGTGGCCCGCCAGTACTGGTTGATCGGCCTGCGACGGATGTTTGGGCTGTTCGCTTTCTTCTACGGCACGTTGCACCTCATGACCTGGGTATGGCTCGACAAGTTCTTCGACGTGCACGAAATGCTGGCCGACATCGCCAAGCGCAAGTTCATCACCGCAGGCATGACTGCGTTCGCGTTAATGATTCCTTTGGCGCTGACATCCACTCAGTGGTCGATCCGAAAACTCGGCGGCAAACGCTGGCAAGCTCTGCACCGCCTGATTTATTTCAGCGCTGCAGTTGGGGTGATCCACTACGCCTGGTTGGTGAAAGCGGATTTGAAAAAGCCTCTGGAATACGCGTTCGTGCTGGCAATCCTACTTTTCTACCGCATCATCGTTTGGTTCGCGTCCCGTACAGCAACTGTCGCAAAGATAAGTGCTTCCGAAACCTGACTCGCAAAGTAAAAAGGGCACGGCCGTCCGGAAGACGGCCGCGCCTTTCGTCTTGCACTAATTCAGCGACGCTTCAGGCTTCCTTTTGCTGGCTTCGTTCCCGGCTTCAGGCGCAATGCAGCCAAATGATTCGCCGCCAAGTTCGACTTCGCGCCTGCGTTCTGCAACTGGAATACTCCGACTCCAACCTGATTCGCATCCTGCTGCATAAACATCGTCGTGGAACTGTCTACGACGTACGAGATCAGGTTGAACGCATTGGAGCTAATCAGGCCTCGTCCGCTGTTCGTCGAGTCCGCGGTGTAGGTGCCGGTAAATGCCTGCGCTGCTGTGAGGTTGCCCTGATCATTGAAGTCAACGAGCCCGGAAAAGCTGCCGTTTGTGTTGGTGAATTGAGCGATGTCATCCTCTTGGCCGTTTGTGTTGGCGCCCGTGAGGTTCAATCCGTAGGTCTGTCCAGATGCCAGGGCCGTACTGCTCTGGGCCGTTGCTACACCGCTGGTCACGCCATTGGTATCCATTTCCAAAAGTTGCAGTCCGTTGGTGGTGGGATAGGCCGCAAAGGTCGTAGTAGACGACAGAGACGCATTGTTGAATCCCGTCAGCGTCACCGTCGATCGTCCATTGACAATTGCGGTGTATAGCCCAGCAAATCCTAGTCCCGTCGCTACTGTGCCACCGTCATTAATGTCTTCATTGGATGTGCTGGAGACGCTTCCGTTCCCGTCGGTTACGATGAATCCACCGGCCACGAAGGGGAAGCCTGCGACCAGGTCCATGCCGGCTACGGTAAAGACATTGGTTGCCGCTGGGATCGTGGTTTGTTGCGGGAATGCATCGCCAACCATGAAGGCACCGCCGTCGGTTTCGATAAACTTCAGATGACTCGGATCAATCGAATAGACATCAAAAGTGAGCGTCCCGAGCGATGTCACCAGCTGCGCACTGCCCGGAGCTCCGGCCGCACCGACGAGTACGGTTCCGCTGAGCGTCAATTGCGGCAAAATGGTCGTAAAATCATTGATATCCTGCACGCCGTTACTAACTGTGCCCGCTCCGTCGAGAGTGAATCCCGCCAGCGACCCCATGGGGTTCAAGTTAAAATCCGAGCCAGTGAGACTCAGGGCATAGGGCTGAGCCACCTGCGTCTGACTCACTGCGGTTTGCAAATCGAGCGCGCCGCTGCCGGTGCCTCCCGTGTCGAATTCCGTGATCAGTCCGTGTTCACTCGACGTAAGGACAAAGGCAAAGCCAAAGGCTCCCGACCCAGTATTTACGGTGGCTGTTCCCCGTCCGTCGGCGGTGACGACAAATGTGCTTCCGCTCTCGACAGGCAGGTTTCCAACACCCAATCCGTTCGGATTGTTGACGTCGAACGCTCCGCCCGTAATGTTGCCGTTCCCGTCCGCTGTCAGCGTGCCCGTCAATTGCAAGGGAAATCCGTTCACGTCGGAACCAATGACCGAGAACACGTAAGTGCCATTTAGATTGCTATTCGTGAAGTTGCCGGTCGGCGGTGGGGGAATGATATGGGAAATGCCTCCGCCACTTCCGCAACCCGCTAGAATCGCAAGACTCGACAAAATGATTGGCCAAACAAGACGATTGCGCAACGACATGTTTCCCCCGGGGACTTAACTATGGCGGAACTAGACGGTCGAGTTCCGCACCTGACAACCGCTAGATTCAACCCGGGAGACCGGAATAAGTAGCGCAGCAGTTGAAACAAATCAGCGCGCTTGCATTCTGGGTAGGATGAAGAAATCGATTCTCCAACCGCCCTGCCGACACTCGTCGGCCTATTCCGCCAATTTCCGCAACGACTCCCCATACGGCGCCTTCGCGACCCCTTTTTCCGTGATGATAGCAGCCACGTACTTAGCAGGGGTTACATCGAACGCAGGATTCTCCACGCCCACGCCATCGGGCACCATTTGCTTACCCGCGATGTGAGTAACTTCCTTTGCATCCCGTTGCTCGATGGGGATATGGCTCCCGTCGGGGCATGCCAAGTCGACGGTCGAGATCGGGGCGGCCACATAAAACGGAATGTTATGTTCCTTCGCCAGAATCGCCACCGTGTACGTTCCAATCTTGTTAGCGACGTCACCATTCGCCGCGATGCGGTCGGCGCCCACCACTATCGCTCCGATCTTACCTTGCTTCATCATGACTCCCGCCATATTGTCGGAAATCACTGTAGTCGGAATGTTGTCTTTCATGAGTTCCCACGCCGTAAGCCGCGAGCCTTGCAGGAAAGGCCGGGTCTCGTCGGCATACACGTGGATCTTCTTCCCCTGCTCAACTGCCGCACGAATCACTCCGAGTGCGGTTCCGTAGCCCGCGGTCGCGAGCGCACCGGCATTACAGTGCGTTAGCACTCCGCCGGAACTTGGCATCAGTGTGGCGCCATGTCGCCCCATCGCTTGGTTGGCCGCGATATCTTCAGCGTGCATCCGCTGCGCTTCTTCAGTGAGATCCCGCTTGATCTGCGCAATCGGCCGGATGCGAATACGCTCGAACTTTTCCTGCATGCGGCGAATTGCCCAGAACAGATTCACAGCGGTGGGACGCGTCTTACCAATAACGTCGCAAATCTGATCGAAATCGCGTTTGAGGTCGCCCGTTGATTCGGCCTTGGAATTGTTCACGCCCAGCGCAATGCCCATGGCGGCCGCCACACCGATTGCCGGCGCCCCGCGCACCACCATGTTGCGGATCACATCCGCTACCTGCTCATGCGTCTTGCAGTTGACATACACTTCTTCCGTTGGCAGCTTCGTCTGATCGATGAAGCGCACCCCTTTGTCGGTCCATTCCAGAGTCTGAATCATAATTTTTCGTTGAGACGTTGCTCACAACGTCTCTCTAACCACATGCAGGCTGATGGCAGCAAGGCGTAGCAAGCTACGTCGCTACAGCCGTGCCGATTCAGGCCACACTATGAGCCGCGCACAGTTTTCTAGGATTGTTCGTAACTGCCGGTCTGCCACAAACCTCGCATGTCGCTGCCACGGCAAAAATTCCTGGCTGCGTGTCATCGTTCTGCAAGATATGTTGCTGTCGAACATCATTTGCAGTGAACATAGAAATGAACGGCACTCCCCCGGCCGCCTTCTCCACGTTCGGACGCCCTTTGGCCTCTTCGCGTTCCACCAGGCACATCACTCCCACCACTTCGAATCCGAATTCGCGCGCCGCTGCAATCGCCTGTACTGTCGATGCTCCGGTGGTGCAAACATCGTCCACGATCACAACGCGAGCACCCTTCTCCCGAAAGCCCTCAATACGCTGCCCCGTCCCGTGTTGCTTTTCGGCTTTGCGCACCAGAAACCCGTCGAGCTCGCCGCTGACCACCGAAACCGCAACCACAATCGGATCCGCTCCCAGGGTAAGTCCGCCAATCGCTCGAGGCTTCCATTCTCGCTGCCCAATCTCGTCGACGAAAACTTCACCAGTCAGCCGAGCCCCCTTCGCATCCAGGGTGGTTGTGCGGCAGTCAATGTAGTAGTCGCTGGTACCACCGGACGAAAGTTTGAACTCCCCCAGCTTGAACGACTTGTGTGCGAGCGTACTTAGCAGTTTCTGGCGTGCAGAATCCATAAAAATCTACGATACCATGCTTGCGCGAGTGACGAGCGGGTTGGCCCCACTGCCCCAGCGAAACCCGCATGGAATCGCGCGACTGATCCTGTCTGCGTGTTAACCTGAAATCTTCCAATCCAATTGGATGAGGCGCGTAACTAGGCGTCTCGGGATCACTTTTGAATCGAGGTACGACATTGCGAAGTCCGCGCAAGGTTTCTTTTTCCACTGCTTTAAGCATTCTTCTTTTTTCCCTATTCGTGATTGGCGTTCTACCAATGGCAGCTTTTGCCGACGGCACCCGCACCTGGGAGCAGTCGAAATTTGAGGACCTCACGAAAGGAACGGCCACCGGCGTGGCCATCCGCAGCTCCGGCGGACTGGGATTGGCTCCGTCATTCAAATTGCTCTATGCAACCCCTTCCACCTACATCTGGGCCGTCACCGCGGATGAAGCCGGAAACGTCTATGCCGCTACAGGATCTCCAGCCCGCGTCTATCGCATTACTCCCGACGGTCAAGCGACGATCATTTTTGAACCGCAGGAACTGCAGGTGCAAGCGCTTGAGGCAGGTCCCGGCGGCGTGATCTTTGCGGCGACCGCGCCTGACGGTAAGGTTTACAAGATCGAGCACAAGACGGCAGCAAAAAACGAAGCGGCCAAGGTCGATGCCAAGACCTCAGAGAAGGACGCGCCGAAAGACGCCGCGAAACCGGCTCTGGATCGATCCTGGAGTTCCTCGGAATATTTTGCGCCGGGCACGAAATATATCTGGGATCTCGCTCTCGACAAGACTGGCAATTTATATGTCGCCACCGGTGATCACGGGGAGATCTACAAGATCACTCCCAAGGGTGAGCACTCGGTGTTCTTCAAGAGCGACGACACCCACATCCGCGTGCTGGCGTTCGATGCACAAGGCAACATCATTGCCGGCACCGACGGCAGTGGATTGGTCTATCGTATTTCTCCTTCGGGCGAAGGCTTCGTTCTCTACAGCGCACCGAAAAAAGAAATTACAGCTCTAGCCTTGGATCGCGAGGGCAACATCTACGCTGCAGGCGTCGGCGAACGACGCGCCGGCGCAACCACATCACCCGCAGGAACCTCGACTGCGCTCTCAGTGGGCTCCACTCCGGCGTCAACCGGTCCGCAAACTCCGGGCATGACGCTGACTCTTACGCCCAGTACCTCGACCGTTCCCTTCCCGTCTCCCGGTGGCGGAGCGAGCGGAGGCTCCGATGTCTACCGCATCGCCAGCGACGGTTCCCCATCCCGCGTATGGACATCTCATGACGACATAGTCTATGCCCTCGCTTTCGATTCCCACGGCACGTTGCTCGCCGGAACCGGAAACCGCGGACACGTTTTTGCCATCGACGGCAACGATGAATTCTCCGATCTGCTGAAGGCTCCCGCGTCGCAGGTCACCGGCTTCGCCAAGGCTCCCGGTGGCGGACTCTATGCCGCCAGCAGTAACCTCGGCAAAATTTTTATCATCGGTCCGGGCCCGCAAAGCGAAGGTACGTACGAAAGCGATGTTTTCGATGCCAAGGTTTTTTCCCGGTGGGGTCGCGCGGAATTTCGCGGCACTGGAAATGTTGACCTGCTGGCGCGCAGTGGCAACGTCGACAATCCCGACCGCAACTGGAGCCCGTGGAAGCCAGTGAACCTGACGACCGGATCCGAGATGGGAGTTCCCCCGGCACGCTATGCCCAATGGAAGGCCGTGCTGCACGCGGGAAGCATCCAGCCCGCGGTCGACACGGTAACGCTGAATTATCTGCCAAAAAATGTGGCGCCTGAGATAGACGAGGTCTCTGTGCAAATCGGCGTCCGCTACCAGTCCCTCGCGAAAACGCCCGGTCTCAATTTGGGCACCGACGTCAGTGGTTCGTCGGGTGGACACTTCGAATCTCCTGTGCCGAGCACGCGCGATCGCGACGCCATCGGCGTCAAGTGGAATGCCCACGATGACAACGACGATCAGTTGATCTATGCCGTCTACTACCGCGGAGACGGGGAGTCCCGCTGGCTTCTCTTGAAAGACAACCTGACCGACAAGGCGTACTCCTTCGACGCCAGCCTCTTGCCCGATGGAGGCTACACCGTGAAAGTTGTGGCTTCGGACGCCCCCTCGCACTCTCCTGGCGAGGCGTTGACTGCAACCAAGCAGAGCCGCCGCTTCGAGGTCGACACCACGCCCCCGCGCATTGAAAACTTGACCGCCACGGTCGAGGGATCTCAAATTCACATTCGTTTCCGCGCGGTCGATGGCTTCTCCACCGTGAAGCGCGCCGAGTATTCAGTCGACGCGGGAGAGTGGAAGTATGTCGAACCCGTCGGTCAGATCTCCGATGCGAAAGTCGAAGACTACGATTTCAAAGCCGAGGTCGAATCTGATAAAGACGGCACAGCCGAACACGTGGTCGTGGTGCGCATCTACGACAAGTACGAAAACATGGGCGCCGCCAAAACGCTGTTGAAAGGGAGGTGAGGACCTTCTGCTCAGCTAGTAAACTTCGGAACCGGTACATGTCCCAAAGTCCTCTTTCAGCCGGACTCTAGGTCGCGCAAAATCGTTGTATGATGCGCTGCCCCTGTTCAGCCCACAAGCCTTCTCTTTTCTGCATTGCGCTCTTCGCCCTTGCGCTCGTGCTCACGGCATGTTCTGGCGTGTCTCATCCCGCTGGAAATGGTGGCGGGAATGGTGGCAACGGCGGCTCAGGCGGTGGAACCGGTGGCAGCAATCTGGCCTGCAATGTTATGTCGGTTGGACAGACCGCGAGCCTGAACGGCTTCATTCCGTTTTCCAGTAGCAGTTTGTGGAACACCGATATCTCTACGGCGCCTCTCGATCCCAACTCCAACAGCATCATCAGCAACTGGGTCGGCTCCGTGAATGTTCATCCCGACTGGGGCAACGATCCCACCTATGGCATTCCCTATGTCGTGGTCGATGGCAACCAGTCACTGGTCAATGTGAACCTGGGTGCCTACGGAGACGAAGGCGATCCCGGACCCATGCCCGTCCCGTCGAACGCGCCAGTCGAGGGCGGATCCTCCAGCACGGGCGATCGTCACGTGCTCGTTCTCGACAACGGCAATTGCTTTCTCTACGAACTGTATAACTCGTCGGTGAATTCCGACGGCAGCTGGAACGCCGACTCGACGGCCGTGTGGGATCTAACAGACAACGAGCAACGCCCTTACATATGGACTTCCGCCGATGCCGCCGGGCTCCCCATCTTTCCCGGCCTCGTGCGCTACGACGAAGTGGCCGCCGGCAAGATCCAGCATGCGTTCCGCTTCACCCTGCCGCGAACCAGCGCTGCATTTACTCCTCCAGCATCGCATTCGGCCGCGACTTCTAGCGATCCCTCCGCGCCACCCATGGGCACGAGGTTGCGCCTGAAATCCAGTTACGACATCTCTTCATTTTCGTCGCAGATGCAGGTCATTCTGACCGCGATGAAGACTTATGGCTTGATTCTCGCCGACAACGGCAGCGCGCTCTACGTCACCGGAGTGTCTGACAACCGCTGGGGCTCGGACCTGGACTCACTGAAAACCGTTCCCGCGTCCGCGTTCGAAGTCGTCCAAATCAATCCGGTCTACACGAACTCGAACTATCCCACGGGATCCGCGCCCACCATCAATTCCTTCACCGCGTCCGCCACGCATGTTTCATCAGGAGGCAGCGTGACGCTCTCGTGGACGACCTCCGGCAGTGGATACGTCATCGTCTCACCAGGTCCGGGTGCAGTCCGCGACACGAGCGCAACCGTGACCCCCACCGCCACCACCACGTATACGCTGTATGCGACCAATCAATATGGCCGCACCACTGCGACCGTGACCGTCGACGTCCCATAGGGGTTAGTCAGAACAATCCGGGAATCAGCGCCCATGTATCGCCTCGATAGGAGTCGTACTCCGCGCCGAAAGCAACTCTCAGATTCGCCTCTTCCAGTCGAATCTTGCGCCAGTACGCGAATCCCGCCATCGCCACCCCGACCACGGCAAGCCATTCACCGGTGATGAGCGCGCCGCCCACATACATAGCCAGCACTCCCGTGTAGATAGGATGCCTCAGCCATTGATATGGTCCGGATCGGATCAACTCGTGCTCCACTTTGATCGAGATTTCCCCGCTCCAATTGCGGCCGAGCGCTCGCCGCGCCCATATCGCGAGAAACAATCCCAGCAGTTCCACGACGATTCCCGCTGCCATACTGACAAATGATGCCGGCAAGAATCGCCCCAACCCACGAATCGGAGCGATCACCAGCAGCACGGCGACATTCGCCAGCAAGACATGAAATGCGCGCGAGGCAGAAGATTCCGAACTCTTCGCTTCAGCCGCTCCCTTCGCCTCTATCTCCCGGTACACGCTGAACAGAATCCACGGAATAACAGCGACCAGATATCGCTTATGCGTTGACGCGGCCCGGTCAAACGCAAGAGCAGGAATGCGAGCAGTGATGTGTGGGCCGTAGCGCACAATCAAAACACCGACCACCGCGCCGCATATCGACGCGATCGGGATGATCCACTTGTTCTTCATGCTCGTATGGTTTAAAGCGACTACCCGGCGGCAAGATACACGTAGCGAAGAATGAACAACGCCGTCAGAATCCAGATCACCGCGCTCACGTCGCGAAACTTTCCAGCTGCGATTTTTACCAGAGTGAATGAAATCAGCCCCAAACTCAGCCCCGTCGCGATGCTGAACGTCAGCGGTGTCGCGACCAGAGTGACAAAAGCGGGAATCGCTTCGGTGAATTCGTTCCATTCGACGCGCGCAATCGATTCCGTCATCAGCGCGCCAACCAGGATCAGCGCGGGCGCCGTCGCATATCCCGGAATCGCCGACGCGAGCGGCGCGCAGAACGCCGCCAGCAGGAACAGCCCCGCGACAAAAACGTTGCTCAGCCCGGTTCGTGCGCCCGCCGCTACTCCTGCAGCACTCTCGATGTAACTGGTCACGGTCGACGTCCCGGTCAACGCGCCGAAGATTGTTCCCACCGCGTCCGACACCAGCGCCCGCCCCACTCGCGGAATCTTTCCATCCTTCACGAATCCCCCCTGCTCGCACACGCCCACCAGCGTGCCCACGTTGTCGAAGAGATCGACAAAGAGAAATACAAAAACAATCTCCAGCAGTCCCAGGTGCAGCGCCCCGCGCAAGTCCAGTTGCAACCACGTCAAAGAAGGATGCGGCCACGAAAAAATCGCCGCCGGCCATTTCGCCATCCCCCGCAGAATGCCTAGCACCGTGGTCGCGAATATCCCGGTTAGGATGGCCCCGCCAATCTTCCGTGTCATCAGGATCAGCATGATCCCCAGCCCTACGCAGGCCAGTTGCGCCTCGTGGTCGGCAAAGCTCCCCAGGCTCACGAACGTTGCCGGATTCGCCACCACCAGCTTCGCATTCCGCAGACCGACAAACGCGATGAACATCCCGATCCCACCGGCCGTCGAAAACTTCAGGCACGCCGGAATTCCGTTGACGATCTGCTCCCGCACTCGTGTAACGGTAAGAACCAGAAAAAAGATGCCAGAAAAAAAGATCACGCCCAGCGCTGTCTGCCACGGCACATGCATACCGAGGCATACGGAATAGGTGAAGTAGGCGTTCAGCGACATGCCTGGCGCCAGTGCGATGGGATAGTTCGCATACAGCCCCATTACCAGCGTCGCCGCCGCGGACGCAACGCAAGTCGCAAACACAACGCCCTCAACCGGCATCCCAGCCTGCGCCAGAATCTGCGGATTCACGACGACGATATACGCCATCGTGATGAAGGTGGTCACCCCGCCAAGAAATTCGCGGCGCACCGTAGTTTGATTTTCGGCGAGACGGAAGTAGCGTTCGATCAATGCCGGTCCTCGGTTGCGCAGAATGAAACCGACATTCTACGGCACATGTGGGGACAGCCGCCTCCGGCTGTCCGGCCAGAACGTAGTTCGGCCGAACTCACCAAGATCTCCAGGGGACTTATCGCGGAGCAGACGTCTCGGCAGGATCCCGCAACTCTTCGCTGCGGATCGCAGTCAACTCTCCCGCCTTCCGCAATTCCGGAAAGAGCCAGGCCCACAACCCGATCACGACCAAAGTCCCGATCCCTCCCAACACCGCCGCCGGCACAGTCCCGAACCATTGCGCCGTCACGCCCGATTCGAACTGGCCGAACTCATTGGAAGTCCCAATAAAAATCATATCGACCGCCGTCACGCGCCCACGCATCGCATCCGGAGTCGCAAGTTGCGTGAGCGTTGCTCGAATTATCACGCTGATCATGTCGCTTGCCCCGAGCAGCAACAACGCAACCAGCGAGAGGACCAGATTGTGCGAGAGCGCGAAGATAATCGTGAAGATTCCAAATCCCGCCACCGACCACAGCAGCGTCGGCCCGGACCTGCCACGCAGCGGCCAGTGCGCCACCATTACCGCCATAATCGCCGCTCCCACTCCCGGAGCCGTGCGCAGCAGGCCCAGTCCCCACGGTCCGGTATGCAGAATCTCGCGGGCATACACCGGAAGTAGCGCGACCGCCCCGCCCAGCAGCACGGCGAAAAGATCCAGCGATATCGCCCCCAGAATGAGTTTCTTCTGCCAGATGTAGTGCAGCCCTGCAAAGACCGTCTTCAGCGACATCGGCTCTCTCGGCCGGGCTTTCACTTCGGGCCGGATCCGGAACGAAGACAACGTCGCCCCGATCGCCGTGACCATCGCGACTACGTACACCACCGACGGCCCTTTAAACGCCGCATACAGGATGCCGCCGAACGAAGGCCCCAGAATCGTCGCCGCCTGAAAGATGCTGGCGTTCCACGCAACCGCATTCGGGAAGTGTTCCTCGGGAACCAGCTGCGGAAGGATCGAGCGGCTGGCAGTGCTGTTGAACGACCGCACCACTCCGATCAGCACCAACACCACATAAATAGACTTGATCGACGGCACCCCTCGCTGGGCAAGAGCAAGGAGCAGTGCAAAGCACACCGCATATCCGGCGTAGCAAGCCGAGAGCACATTCCGTCGCTCGAAGCGATCCGACGCATGCCCGGAGATGGGAAACAGCAGAATTGCCGGCAAAAACTGCGCCAGCCCCACATATCCAAGATCGAGGGGGCTCTTGGTGATCTCGTAGACCTGCCATCCCACGGCCACAGCCTGCATCTCGACCGCAGCCACGATCAGAAATCGGGCGACCTGGAAAAGCACGAACCCGGGATGGGTAAAAGCGGCGCGTCCGGCCCTGGCGTCGGAGGTGGCAGGCATGAGCTATTTACTGTGCCATAGAATGCTCAGGATGTGCGCGCCGTAGACTCAGGAATTTTCTGATGCCAGATACACCACCAGCCCGCTCAGCAGCGCCACTACTCCAAGACCGGAGATCAGTAGAAAGGAATTCAAGTCGACTTTTCCAGAGATATCGGGCAGAAAATGAACTGCGCGGGGCGCAAGCTCCGACCACCACGATGCCCAATGCAAACCGTGGTTGTATTGCGACGCGGCAAAAACCACTGCCACCAACACATAGACGAACAACGCAAAAGTCTGCGCGATGGTTATGGGTCGGCTCACACGTTCGGTCGCAGCATTCCGGCGGCGCGCCTGAGCCCGCCACCACAGCAGGCTTGGCGAACTGGCAGGTGTCAGTTGCTCCGACTCCCGGCGAGCGCCTTGAAACGCCTGTGTCACCAAAACGAGATCTCTGCAACTGCCGCAGCCGTCTACGTGAGCACGAAGTTCGGTACCGCAGCCCTGGGGCCAATGGCCATCCTTCAACGCCTGCGTGAGTTCGACTTCGTAGGAGCATGTACGAAACGTCATGCGTTCCCCCGAACCGCCTCGGTCTGTTCGCGGAGCAGGCGCGCAATCTTGCGCCGCGCCCTGAAGAGCAGCAATCGAATGCCGGCAGCGTTCAGCCCGGTGATCTCCGAAATCTCGCGGTGCGAATAGCCCTCGGCATGCGCTAGCCAAAGCAGTTGCCGCTCGCGTGGACGCATTTGCGCCAACGCCGGATTGAGCGTAGCCCGCGATTCAATGCCCGATAAGCCGTCACGAGCCATCAGAAGCCGTTCCGGAACGTCTTCAATGCACGCGGCTCGCGGCTTCCTCCAGTAATCTCGCAACAAATTGGTCGCAATCCGATACAAGTAACGCCGGTAATTCACCTCGCCGCCTTCCGGCCGCGATGCGCTCAGGAAGCGTAAATAGCTTTCCTGAAGCAGGTCATCTGCCAGTGCAGCATTCCCCGAAACCCGCACCAGATAAGCCCTCAGGGCCGGCGCGGAGCGTTGATAGAAGCCGGCAAAGGCATCGCTGTCCATCGGTAGTTCATCCGTTCGCGATGCCACGCGAGCCTCAAGGTTCGAGATTGCGTATTCCCCGGTCGTATCGGTTTTCCTCATGGCTGCGTTCCAGAGCAGCCCACCATCGGCTGCTGCGGATCGGGCAGCAAAATCTATTCTAGTGTCGTTCAACGCTATCGGGCATTAGGCCGAGATGTCGCGCCAGCACCCAGGTGATCCCCGCCGAAATAATAAACCCAAGACCCGGCATCAGGACGACGGTGCCAGCCACGAGCAAAATGCCGCCACCTTCGGTGAAGCCGTGCCGCAAGGAGAGAAGCCCAATTCCCAGTAGCGTCATCACAATACCAATCTGCAGCGGCGTGAGCACCCGTGCGACCGGACTTGGAACCGGTGCTTGTTGCTCGAAGCCCACAGCGATCGGCGTCGCTTCCAGAAAGCGCTTGCCCGCATCGGTATTCATGTACGTCAACACTTCCTGTGAGGTGCCGAATCGCTCGAGCAGTTTCCCGTGAACATCCGTCTGCAGCTTGAAAATGCGGCTCCAGCGCCGGTTTTCCAGCAGAACATGCACCAGCCAGAGCAAAGCGCCGAGAACACAAACGAAAACCAGGAATGGCACGCCGTCGCTGATCAGTTCTTGGTCAATGCCCGACGGTCTCTGCTGCGACATCTGAGGCCAAAGTTTGCGCTCCAGGGTCTCGCTCGGAGGCTCGTGTTCGCTGTGCAGGTTGTTAAAAAGATAGAAGTCAGGATTGTGCGCAATCTCCGGATGCTCCTGCAGGAAGCGCCCCAGTTCGGGATTGTTGCGGTTTACATATTCCGTGTTCGACAGCAGCGAAGGATCTCGGGCCACGACCTCTGCCAGCGTCGGACTCACGCGCAACAATTCCAGAAGCTGGTCCTGCATCGCAGCCAAATCTTTTTCACTCGTCTGCGGAGCGTTGGCAGGTGCCCCAGGTTGTGCGCCACGCGTTGCCTGTGCCGCGCTGACAGCCGTTAACAAAGCCACAAATACTATGATCGTCTGAAGAAGTGCCACGAACACTCGCTGCCTGTGCATATCTTTGTTTCCTCGTGAGACGTGCCGTTCCAACGTCTCTATGCACACAACGAATGGAGATGAAAATGGTTAACAAATTCTGAGGATTATTTTGGGTTGTCAGGCGAAGACTGGGAAGACAGCCTAACTTTGACCTGCGCCGGTGGAGCGGGTGGCCGTTGAGAAGACTTCCACGCGGTTTCGGCCATTCTTTTTAGCGGTATATAAGCTGACGTCAGCCTCGTGAAGGAAGTCGGCAACGGAGCAGTCTCGCACGGCGTCTGTCGCCGTCACGCCCATGCTGACCGTAGCGGCCGTTGTCCCGACCGGCGTCTCGATGGGAGATTTCGCGACAATTCTGCGAATCTCGTCGGCGCGACGCGCACCCGTCGTCAGGTTGCAACCGGGTAAGATGAGAAGGAATTCTTCGCCGCCGTAGCGCCCTACGACATCATACGGTCTCAAATCAGCCTTGAGCCTCTTCGCTACTTCTTTGAGAACTTCGTCGCCCGCCGCATGGCCCAGGGTGTCATTTACTCGCTTGAAGTGATCGATGTCCGCCAGAATCAGTGAGGTGGGCTTGTCATCGCGTCCGCTGCGCGAGAACTCCCGTTCCAAACTCGCAAGAATCTCTGCCCGGTTCATCAGGTTGGTCAGGAAATCATGCGTGGCGGCGAAGCGCAGCGATTGCTGCAACTCCACGATTCTCTTGCCGACCATGATTCGCGAACGCAACTCCGACGGGTCGACCGGCTTCGACAGGTAGTCGTCCGCTCCCGCCTCCATCGCTTTCAGCCGATCTTGCTTTTGTTTCTTGGCCGTCAGCATCACGGTATAGACGTAATTGCCGTGGCTCAGCTTTCGGATGCGCCGCAGCACATCGATGCCATCCATGCCGGGGAGCACCCAATCGAGGAGAGTGATTTCGGGCGGATCGGGACTTTCGAGCAACTTGATGGCTTCGGTGCCGCTGCCGAGAGCCACATAGTCGAGTCCCCACTCGGTCAGATAGTCTCCGACCTTGCGCCGTTCGAAGTAGGAATCCTCAACCAGAAGAATTTTCATTCGCGCCCCGTTCCGATGTTGGCAGCGTGGCACTGCAATCACAAGGGTACGACCGGAATCAAAAGGACATGTACTCTGGTTGGCGGCGTTGAATGCGCTTCGCTCAAGCCACCAGCGGAGCGTTCGCGATTCCCTCTGTCCCGAACACCCGACGGTAGCGCTCCACTTCCGATGGCGGTCCCAGCGCCTTGGAATAATTGTCAGAGAGCTTTACTGCCGGCTTTCCCTCAACCTCCGTCACCTTGCAGATCAGGCTGATCGGGTCAAAGCCTCCGCCATCGTTCGGATTACATCCTCGGAAATCATTGGTGAGCAATGTTCCCCATCCGGCGCTTACCCGCACACGTCGTCCGGGCGTCCACTTGTTCGGGTCTGCAAAGTCGACGGCGCTAACGAAGTCTGTCGGGCTCAATCCCTTCGCCAGCGTCCCGCCAAAATACGCGTGCAGCCCGAGAATCGCGTCCACGTCCAGCGTATCCGAAGCAATCAGCAACTTCTCTCGTGGGTCTCGACCGTACGTCTTTAACCACGCAATATACTCGTCGCCTGCGACATAAGGATCCTTACTGTCGACGCGCTGGCCAGTCCAATCCGCAACCCACTCGGGCGCTCCGGCCAGGAACTGCGTTGTTCCAAACGTATCGGGAAGCATTACTTTCAACGCGCCGTCGTAGGTCTGCTGCCATAGTTCCAGCACGCGATACTGCGAGGCCTTCAAAGCCACGTCATCGGGAGCAAGCGCTGCCATGACCATGGGAATCTCGTGCGCATTAGTTCCAATCGCTTCCAGATCGTGCTTATGCGCCAGAAAGGCATTCGATGTTCCGATGAAGTTGTCGCCCAGGTTGGATGCCATGGCGGAGACCACATATTCCTGCCACAGAAAGCTGTGTCGCCGTCGCGTTCCAAAGTCGGCCACGCTCAAGCCCGGGACACCGCGCAACCGCTCAATCTTGCTCCACAGCTTGGTCTTCGCACGTGCATACAGAATGTCGAGCCCGAATTCGCTCAGCGTCTTCAATTGCGCCCGCGTCTTCAACTCGTCGAGTATCGCCAGGGCATACAACTCCCACATCGTCGTCTCAGTCCACGCGCCTTCAAACGTCAAGTGAATCTGTCCATCGCGAACGCGCAACTGATAATCCGACAGGTGGAAGTCGCGCTCCAACCACTCCAGGAATGCCGGCTCGAAAATGCCGCGCCGGCCGTAAAACGTGTTACCTGCGAGCCAGACCAGTTCTGACTTGCGAAAGCGCCGTCCGCGAACGTGCTGCAACTGGACCTTCAACTCTTCAATGTTGATGATGTCTGCCATCCTGACCGAGGGATGGCGATTGATCAGTGAGAACTCCACGCGCGTTTTGGGAAAGTGCTTCCAGATGAACTGAAGCATCAGCAGCTTGTAGAAATCCGTGTCCAACAGAGACCGTACGACAGGATCCAATTCCCAATTGTGGTTATGCGCGCGTTCCGCGAAGTTGACGATCATGGAAGGAGGAAGAACCTCACCGACAGTCTAGAGGATAAGGGATCAGAGCCGACTTGTCCTCCCGCGTTCTTAGCTATGGACTTTAGTGTACTTTCCTCTCGCCGCAATCGAGTCATAATCGACGTGCCCGAATCGCTGCACCTCCGCGGAGCACGGATCATGACACGCCTTGTCCCAGTATTTGCACTTACCTTGTTTCTCACCCTCAACCTTCCAACTCACGCGCAAACCAATCAGCCTTCCGATGACGCATCTGCTGTGCGCGCCACTGTAACGGACTACATCGAAGCCTATTACACCGGCGACGCTAACCGTATGGAGCGGACGCTCCATCCTCACTACCTCAAGCACATGATTCACGGCGACATTCCGGTAAGGGAGCGAACCGGTTTGCAGATGGTGCAGGACGTTCGCGCCAATCACGGCGCCGGTATTCCTCCGGCAGATCGAACGGAACAGGTGACCGTGCTCGACGTGGCCGGAACCATCGCGTCTGCCAAACTCGTTACTCCGGGTTGGGTTGACTACATGACGCTCTCAAAATCCCAAGGCCAGTGGAAGATCCTCTCGGTCGTCCAGAGGATCGACAAATAAAAAGGTCGTACCCTTTCACCATCGGCGGAGCAGGACACAATTCCGTGGAGGCGTCGTACCTCTTCGTTTTTGCGGAATTTTCCCCGCTGTTGCGAGTTCCAAAATGGGATCCTGCTGATAATGGGGATACCCCCCTCCCCCCGTCGGTCTATGTGGCTCATGGGGTTAGGAGAAAAACTCGAGATAATCTCTGGGGCTCAATCAGTTGCGGGCAAAATCTTGATTTCAAAGAGCTTGCGAGTACGAGGGTTCGGTGAATTCCCGAAACGGCATCCGCGCCGCGCTTACATACCGCCACGGCCTCGACGATGATCGCGCGATTGTCCTCGGGTGCGCAAGGGCAGATGTCACAAGTTGGATGTGTGAACATCACAGGCTCCATCCAACGTCGGTTCTGCCAGCGGTCATGTTTTCCTGCTTGCAGCAGTTATAACGGCGCTGGCTATACTGTGGGCAGATTTTCGGACCGCAGAGGAACCTCTATATTTTTGATGGAGAAAAGAATGCTCCCGAGCCCCGTAACGGACATCAAGGCATTCGTGCCTGCCAGAGATTTTGAGCTTTCCAAAGCGTTCTACAACGACCTTGGGTTTACCGTTAATTTTAGCAATGATCAAATCGCTGAGCTAAAGATTGGCGCCTTCCGGTTCCTGCTGCAAAAGTTTTACGTCAGCCAACATGCAGGAAATTTCATGATGACGCTGAATGTCGACGATGCGGACGCCTGGTGGGAGTCCATCCAGCAAAAGGAGTTTGCCAAGAAGTACCCTGGCATCATGTGCAAGCCGCCGGAGATGCAGCCCTGGGGGCTGCGGATTCTGTACCTCAGTGACCCTCGGGCGTTCTCTGGCACATCGCCGAGAACCGTAAGCCTTAGCCGCCAGCGATTGGGCTAATTCTCATAAGCGAGTACTCGATTCCGGCATCAGGCCTTCGCTCCCACAAACTTCTGCTCCAAACCCTCGTAGACTTCTTCGGCCCGGGACAAAGCTTCCTGAACATTGTCGCAAATGTTTTCTTCCCCAATGACCTCGGCGAATTCTGCCTGGTGAATGAGTTGCGCGGGCTGCTCGCGGGCGCCGCAGAGGATGAGAGTGCGCTTACTGGCGTGCAGTTCCCGGGCAACTTCTTCTATGGCGAAGAGCCCGGTAGCGTCGAGGGCGGTCATGTTACGGAGTCGCAGGATAACGACGGGCGGCAACTGATGCACGTTCTCGGTCACGGCTGCGATTTTGTCAGTCGCCCCAAACAAGAACGGCCCGTGGATGCGGAAGATCGTTGCGTAATACGGGATGTCTTTGTCCTGCAGAATGTGCACGCGGCCGTCTTCGACGTAGTCGTCAGTCACCTGCGATACCGTGGTCGTCGAAGCTACGCGGCTGATAAAGAGGAGAGCCGCGAGAATCATTCCTGCTTCCACGGCGACGGTGAGGTCGGCAAATACGGTGAGGGCGAACGTGACCAGCCAGATGCTAATGTCGGTCTTGGTCAGCTTCAGCAACTGCGGAATCTCGCGCCACTCGCCCATGTTGTAGGCGACGACCATCAGAATTCCCGCCAGAGCGGCCATGGGCACGTAGCTGACCAGCGGGGCGGCAAACAGCAAGATGCAGAGCAAGGTCAGCGCGTGAATGATTCCGGCGATGGGCGATTGCGCTCCGGAGCGAATGTTGGTGGCGGTGCGCGCGATAGCTCCGGTGGCCGGCAGGCCTCCGAACATGGGGGAGAAGACATTGGCAACGCCTTGCGCCATCAACTCCACGTTGGGATTGTGCCGGTCGTTAGTCATCCGGTCGGAGACCACGGCCGACATGAGCGATTCGATGGCGCCCAGCATGGCGACGGTGAAAGCGGGGCCGAGCAAGCCATGGATGAGGTCGGTACGGAATTTTGGGATCTGCAGATGCGGAAGGCCGCCGGGAATGCCGCCGAACTTTGTGCCGATCGTTTCGACGGGCAGCTTGAAGAAGTAGACGGCACACGTCGCCAATACGAGAGCCACGATCGGGCCGGGGATGCGCGGTGACAGGCTGCGACAGACAATCAGCACCAACAACGTGGATCCAGCGAGAGCCGTGGCTTCAAACGACAGGGTGTGGAAGCTATTGGCCAGCGCTTCGATGCGCAGCCAGAAGACGCCCGGAACTTTGTCGAGATGCAGTCCGAAGAAATCTTTGACCTGGGTGCTGGCGATCAGGACCGCAATGCCGTTGGTGAATCCGATGACGACCGGACGCGGGATAAATTTCACCGCCGTTCCCAGCCCTGTAATGCCCATGATCACGAGCAGAACGCCGGCCATCACGGTGCACATGAACAAGCCGTCGACGCCATGAACCGCGACGATTCCTGCGACGACGACGACAAATGCGCCGGTGGGCCCGCCGATCTGCGTCTTTGATCCGCCGAGCGCGGAGATGAGGAAACCGGTGACGATGGCGCAGTAGATTCCGGCCTGCGGCGTTAGTCCCGAGGCAATTGAAAACGCCATTGCCAGGGGCAGGGCGACCAGGCCAACGGTGACTCCGGCGATGAGGTCGAGCAGGAATTTGTGCCGGTCGTAATTTCTGAGGCAGAGGACTGACTTCGGGAGCCAACGATCATGCAAGAAAGCGCGCGCCATTTTCACATTATCGCGCCGGGGGAGGGAATCGGGTAGATGACGGATGTGCAAAGGGGCAGCGAGCAGGAAATCTCCCGATGCATCTTGAAACTGGCAGGGTTGACGGCGTCGGTTCTTGAACCGTGTTATCGAGAATCGTTCTGTCGGGGACGGAAAAACCCTGAGAGGATTTCCCCTCAGGGTGGGTTTACTCTCCAACGGCGAAATGACTTTCTGCGCGTAACTCTATTTCGCAGAGACGCTGTCGAACTTTCCTGACGCTTCCTCGTAGAAGAGCGCGCCTTCCGTCTTGTCACCGCCGCTCCAATGCTTATGACCACCAGGAACTCGGAGGAAATCTCCCGGGCCGACACGCTTTTCGCCCGCGTCATCCTTGTATAGGTAAGCGCCCTTGATCACGACGATCCAGACATCGCTTGTGTGAGTGTGCATGCCTGCGTCGTATCCCGGATCGAATTTCGTGAAGGTCGCATGAGCCCCTTTGGTCATGTCACCCCAAAGGGCCGCCATGGAGACCCCGCCCATTGGAAACGGCTTGAAATCTGCCTTGTCGGCGGGCACGTAGACTACGCTCTTCGTCTTGTGGCTTGCCGCTGGCTTAGGCGCTTGCCCAAAAGCAGTTGCCAGCAGTACTACAGACAGACCAATCACCGAAATTAATCTCTTCATTCTTTCATTCACCTGTGCTCATTCTCCACCTAGTTTAGGATGGCGGGTCCGCGGTGCATAAACGAGGGAGTTGTTTTAGGAGCAGCACCGCCCCGACGTTTCCTGCGGGGAAGCGAAATGTCGGGTCTGGAGACCGATAGGAAGCAGGACCAACCCTACGCACTATTTGCTTGAATGGCAAATTAAAAATACAGCGGCTGAAGGCGGGCTGATTTTTGCGCCACCCTGTGCCATCTCTGAAACTATGGCCCTGGCACGAGTCGTGAGGTTTTCGGTCAAACCGTTCAGGCTCTCAGGCATTGCTTTCCAGCCTTGTAGAATCACTCTATGTACTTCCTCCGAACCCTGGGATGGTTAGCGTGTGTCCTCTATTCCACCATCCCTTCGTTCTGGCTGATGGTCCACCCGCGGGCGCATCGCTGGCGCGCGAGGGAGGCTTCGCCATTTCGCGTACTGGTGCCTGCGTGGATCGTCATGTGGATTGGCATCGGGGCGCTGACCGGGCCGTGGAGGGGTGCCGCGCTCTACTCGACACCCTGGACCTGGGTTCCGGCCGCGCTGCTATTGGCAGTAGGCATCTTTATTTATTCGCGCTCTGGGGTGCATTTCCGTTGGGCGCAGTTGGGGGGGCTGCCGGAGGTTCGGACCGGGAACCAGCAGCAGAGGCTTGTCACTAGCGGAATTCGCTCGCGGGTGCGCCATCCCGTTTATCTTGGACATCTTTGCGAGATGCTGGCGTGGAGCGTCGGTACGGGCTTACTCGTCTGCTGGCTCCTGACCGTGTTCGCGATCGCCACCGGAGCCGTCATGATCCGCCTGGAGGATGCTGAATTGGAGAGAAGGTTCGGAGGGGAGTATCTGGCCTATCGCAAGCTGGTCCCGGCGGTGATTCCAAGACTTGTCCTCCATCAGGGGCTAAAGCCCTCCTACAGCGAGACGGCGCGGCTGAAGCCGCGCCCTTCCAAGGCCTAGCGAGCGGATAGGCCTTTCGCCGGCGATGGACCGAGCCCAGCCGTCGAATTCTGAGCAATCGATATAATCCAGTTTGGCCGCAAGCTAACAGCTGACGGCCGACAGTCTCTTCATGCGCTTCGAACTTTTCATTGCGAGCCGCTACCTGCGCGCCAGGTCGAGGCGCTTTGCGGGCGTTAGCCCGCAGCCGAAATCCCGAGGGGAGCGAGGGGCCTCTCGATGAGATTCGAGCTGTTTATCGCGTCGAGATACTTGCGTGCCAAAAGAAGGCAGGCTTTCATCGGGATCATCACAGGAATTTCCATTGCTGGGGTGGCCGCCGGAGTGGCTTCGCTGGTCGTCGCCATGGCCATTACCAACGGATTTCGGCAGGATTTGCAGCAGCGGCTGCTCGGGTCCACCTCGCACATCAGCTTGCAGCGTATTGCCGATGATGGGATCAAGGATTGGCCTCCGCTGATGGAGAGGCTTGCGAAGCAACCGCATGTGGTCGCGGCGGCGCCGGCGATCTTTGAGCAGGTTCTGATTTCGCGGGGGCCGCGGGCGAGAGGGGCTGTTCTTAAAGGCATGATTCCGCAGTACGAGCGGCAGGTGGGGGATCTGCTCAATTCCGTCAAGGAAGGGTCGGCTACGGCGCTGGAAGAGAATCCCAACTCAGGTTCGCAAGTTTCGTCTCCGGATGAAAACGCTGGCGGGGGCACCCGCGCCACATCATCTTCGGATTCACTGGAGGCGGTGCAACAGCGCGTTTCGTCGATGCCCCCCATCGTCCTCGGCAAGGACATGGCCGACAACCTGGGAGCGAAGGTGGGCGATCCGGTGCTCGTCACCAGTCCGCAAGGGGAGTTGACGCCTTTTGGGATGGTGCCCAAGTACAACCGCTTCCGCATCGTCGGAATCTTCAGTTCCGGGTTTTATGACTACGACTCCAGTTGGGCATTCGTGCGATTGTCGGACGCGCAAAAATTGTTTGGGTTGGGCGATCTGATTTCGGTGATCGAGTTCAAAGTTGACGATATCTACCAGGCCGCCCCGATCTCCCGGGAACTGGAAGACGCAGCCGGCAAAGGGTTCATGGCCACGAATTGGGAGGAGCAGAACAAGGCACTGTTTCACGCCCTGAAGCTGGAGCGGTTGGTTACGTTTATCACGATCGGGCTCATTGTTTTTGTGGCCGCCCTGAACATCCTGATCTCGCTCATTATGATGGTCATGGAAAAGACCAAGGACATTGCAGTCCTCATGTCGATGGGGACGCGGCGCGCGCAGGTTCGCAACCTCTTCATTGCCCAAGGAGTCTTGATCGGCGTGATCGGCACGGCGATTGGCCTGGTGCTGGGATACGGCATCGCTTATGCCGGGGGACACTATCACGTGCTCTCCCTTTCGCCCGAGGTTTACTCCATCGATTACGTGCCGTTTGCGCCGCGATGGGTCGACGGACTCTGGGTAGCGCTGTTTGCCGTGCTAATTTCGTTCGTGGCAACGCTTTATCCCTCGTGGTCGGCGTCGCGGATTCTTCCAGCGGAGGCGCTGCGGTATGAATAGGCGAGAAACGATCACAAGTCGCGACGCACTACCTCTTAAGAGGCGGCGAATACTGGCTAAACCCTAGGATGCGATCCTCGATCCTTTAGCGTTTGGAACGAATGAGACATGACGTGCATCTAACGGAACAAGAGTCGATGCTTCGGGTGGAAGGCCTGAAGAAGGTTTTCCGGTCCGGCGAATCGGATCTGGTGCTCTTTGAGAATCTGTCGTTTGAAGTGAAGCGAGGCGAGATGCTCGCCATCGTGGGGGAATCGGGAGCCGGGAAGAGTACCTTGTTGCACATCCTGAGCGCGCTTGATCATGCTTCTGCAGGTGACGTATACTGCGCCCACTTGCGATTGAATTCCTTATCGCACGACGAAGCAGCAGACTTTCGCAATCGCGAAACCGGCTTCGTATGGCAGTTCCACTATCTGCTGCCAGAGTTCACGGCGGCAGAGAATGTGGCCATGCCGTTGCTGTTACGCGGGCAGACATGGCAGCAGGCCGAGCCAGAAGCATCACGCTGGCTGCGTGAGGTTGGACTGGAGCAGCGCGCGCATCATCGCTCAGGGGAGCTGTCGGGCGGAGAGCAGCAGCGGGTAGCTCTGGCCCGCGCGCTCATCACCGGTCCGAAATTGTTGCTGGCAGATGAGCCCACGGGAGACCTCGACGGACAGACAGCGGAAGCCGTATTCGCTTTGATTGCGCGGTTACATCGCGAGCACCAACTCACCTCTCTCATTGCCACTCACAACCTTTCCTTTGCCCGGCGGTGCCATCGTGTTCTGAGGTTGCAGAAAGGGCGCGTGGAGGAGATTTCGCCGGAGTCGTTGCCGGCATAACGGAGGAGGCTGAAAATCAGGAGTGGAGCTGAAAGATTAGGCAGAAAAAGTGCAAGAAGATGACATCGGGGATGACGAGTTGATGACACTTGACAACCGTTCCTTCGGTAACGTGATCAAAGGTTTGCAGAATCGTTTCAGTGCTTGGGTTTTAGGGCCCTTTGATTGCATAATGTAGGGATCGATAAGCATAGAATAAGGTGGGCAGGTCCAAGGATCGAGTTTCTGTAGGTCGGCGAGCAGCAGTTCTCGACCAGGAAGGTCAGGGGAAGGGGCATTATGTTTGAACGCTACACGGAGAAAGCCAGGCGCGTCATCTTTTTCGCACGCTATGAAGCCAGCCAATTCGGGTCTCCTTATATAGAGACTGAGCACCTGCTTCTTGGACTCCTGCGTGAAGATAAAGCCCTGACCAATCGTTTTCTGCGGTCCCATGCCTCGGTCGAGTCGATCCGCAAGCAGATCGAGGGACATACCACCATTCGCGAGAAGGTTTCGACCTCGGTCGATCTGCCTTTAAGCAATGAGTGCAAACGAGTTCTCGCTTATGCCGCGGAAGAGGCGGAGCGGCTGTCGCATCGTCATATTGGGACGGAACACCTTCTGTTGGGCCTGCTGAGAGAAGAGAAGTGCTTTGCGGCCGAAATCCTGCATGAGCGCGGCCTGCGGCTCTCGACGATCCGCGAGGAATTGGCCCGCAGCACCCAGGAGAAGGCCCAGCCCCAGCGCCAGCGTGAGAGTTCTCTGCTGGCAGAATTTTCGCGCGATTTAACCCAGGCTGCCATGGACAGCCAGCTGGATCCGCTAGTCGGGCGCGAAGGCGAAGTTGATCGCGTTATCCAGATTCTCTGCCGCCGCACCAAGAACAATCCGGTGCTGATTGGCGAACCGGGCGTAGGCAAGACGGCTATCGTCGAGGGGCTGGCTCAGCGCATCGCCGACGGGGAGGTCCCATCGTTCTTGGCCGACAAGCGCATTCTGGCACTCGATCTTTCGCTCATCGTTGCCGGCACCAAGTATCGCGGTCAGTTCGAAGAGCGGCTGAAGACCATCATGAAAGAGCTGATGGAGTCGCAGAACTCCATCATCTTTATCGACGAGTTGCACACGCTGGTGGGAGCGGGTTCGGCGGAAGGTTCGCTCGACGCCGCCAATATCCTGAAGCCGGCATTGTCTCGTGGGGAAATCCAGTGCATCGGCGCCACGACCCCGGGCGAGTACCGCAAGTCGATTGAGAAAGACCGATCGCTCGAGCGGCGCTTCCAGGCCGTGAAGGTTCCGCCGCCGAACGAGACGGACGCGATCAAGATTTTGTTCGGCATCAAGGATCGCTACGAGAAGTTCCACGCAGTCACCTACACCGACGAAGCTATTAATTTCGCGGTTTCGCATTCGAACCGCTACATTCCGGACCGCTTCCTGCCCGACAAGGCTATCGACTTGGTCGACGAAGCTGGAGCGCGCGTGAAGCTGCGCCAGACTTCCCTGCCGGAAGAGTTGACCGAAGTGCAGAAGCGCATCAAGTTCATCGTGCACCGCATGGAAAATGCCATTGCGAACCACGAGTTCGAGAAGGCTCGCTTCTATTCTGATGAAGAGCGCAAAGAGCGCGAGAACCTGCGCGCCCTGCGCGAGAAATATCATCTGGATGAGTCTTCGACGGGCGTAGTCAACCGCGAGGACATTGAAGACGTCGTCTCGCGCTGGACTGGCGTGCCCATCACCTCGATCAAAGAAGAAGAAACGCAAAAGCTCCTGCGGATCGAGGAAGAGCTGCACAAGCGCATCATCTCGCAAGACAAATCGATCAGCGCCTTGGCGCGCGCCATCCGCCGTTCGCGCGCTGGCCTGAAGAACCCGAACCGGCCGATCGGCTCCTTCCTGTTCCTCGGTCCAACGGGCGTCGGCAAGACCGAAGTTGCGCGTACGTTAGCGCAATTCATGTTCGGGACCGAGAAGGCGTTGGTCCGCTTCGATATGTCCGAATTCATGGAAAAGCATTCGGTCTCGAAGCTGATTGGTTCGCCTCCGGGATACGTCGGCTACGAAGAGGGCGGCCAACTCACCGAACGGGTGAAGCGCGCTCCCTACTCGGTCGTGCTGCTGGATGAAATCGAAAAGGCGCACCCGGATGTTTTCAACATCCTGCTGCAGGTTTTTGAAGATGGCCAGCTGACCGATGGACTGGGCAACACGGTCGACTTCAAGAACACGATCATCATCATGACCTCGAACATCGGCGCGCGGCACTTGCAGAAGCGCGAGGGCTTGGGCTTCCAGTCGTCGAAGGAAGACATGATTTCCGATAAGGTGGAAGAGTTGGTGAAGGGCGAAGTCAAACGCACCTTCAATCCAGAGTTCCTTAACCGCCTGGATGAAATCATCCTGTTCTTGGCTTTGAGCGAGGCTGACCTGATTCAGATTCTCGAGCTCATGGTCACGCAGCTCAACCAGAACCTGGCGCAGAAGGCGATCACGGTCACGGTTGCAGATGACGCCAAGAAGTGGATCCTCAGCCAGACCCTCACCGATCGCAGCTACGGTGCGCGTCCACTGCGTCGCGCACTGCAGAAGTACATTGAAGACCCGCTGTCGGAGGCGCTGATTCAGGGCACCATCACCACGCGCCCTGCCTTCATCGAGGTCTTCCTCGAAGACAACAAGCTGTTCTACCGCCCAGTCGATGCAGAAAAGGCGGAAGGCGTCTTGTTGTACGAGAAATAAGCCGTCAGCTTTCAGCCATTGAGCCGTCAGCCAAAAGCTGACGGCTATATTTTTGCCAGCTAAGAAGTATGGTGGCGATGAGTGACTCTGTGTCCTCCGTGTCCTCTGTGGTTAGGATTTTTGAAACCACAAATTAAACGGAGGACGCGGAGAAGATTTGACGATGCCATGCCTAGAAGTCCCCTTTCCAGTGCGGTCAGCCTAATGTTTTCCCGCCGAATGCCGAACAGTAAAGAGACAACGCATCGAAGCGTCATTCCGTCGCAACTGGCAAAGGGGAGAAGAGGACTGTGCCGGAACTCGAAATTCTGGGCCTGCCGTTTGCGGAGAACCCATATCCAATGTGGATTTTTGACCGGGAAACGCTAGCCTTCCTTGAAGTGAACTACTCCGCCACCAGGGCGTATGGCTTTTCTCGTGCAGAGTTCCTGGCTATGACGCTGCTCGATATTCGTCCCGCGGAAGATATACCGGAACTCCTAAGAGAGACAAAGCATCCCCAACAAAGCACCGCTGAGACCTGGCGACATATGAGTAAAGACGAGGTCGTCTTCTCGGTGGTGATCACCAGTTGGGAACTGATTTTCAACGGTCATTCCGAAGAACTCGTTCTTGCCCGAAGGGAAGGACCACTTCTTCCGCAGCAGTTGCCGGTGGCGGACTCTGAACAGATGCGCGAGGGAAATTGACTACTGACCTCGGATGAGGTTGACTTCGGAACGACTCTCGACGCCTGCCTTGACGCAACCTTAAAACACATGGCCCGGACGCATTCGTCCGTGATTCCCCCGTGTCTCCCCCGTGTCCCCCGTGGTTCAAGGTTTTAGTCTTTCGCTAGCCAATTCCCCGGAACCATCCCGCCCCGTCTCCCGTACAATCCCACAGACCATGACCCTGTCGAGCCGTTCTCGTTACGGACTCTTCGCCCTCGTCCTCTACCTCACGCTCTGCACCGTCGGGGGCATCTACCTCGCCGACGGGACTCTCCACCCAGCGCGCCGTCCGCTCACGGTTGAGGAAAATATCGCCGTGCAGAACGTCGCGAAGGAATTAAACACCAACTTCGTCGACGTCTCCATCTCCACGCAGAACGCCATCACCCTGCGCGCCTGGCTCATCCTCCCGCGCCACCCCAACCACGACGCCGTCCTCTTGCTCCACGGTCTCGGAGACAATCGCCTCGGCATGACCGGCTATGCTCAACTCTTCCTCGCTCACGGATACACGGTCCTTATGCCCGACTCCCGCGCCCACGGCACCAGCGGCGGCCAACTCGCGACCTACGGCCTGCTCGAGCGCAACGACATTCACCAATGGGTCCACTTCCTCGACGATCAGTTTAATCCTCACGATCAACTCCATCCTCGCTGCATCTACGGCTTCGGCGAATCCATGGGCGCGGCAGAACTCCTGCAATCGCTCGACACGCACCCGCACTTCTGCGGCGTAGTCGCCGAGTCTCCCTTCGCCAGTTTTCGGGAGATTGCTTACGACCGAATGGGCCAGCCCTTCCATCTTGGCCCCTGGGTGGGACGCACTGTCCTCCGACCGCTAGTCGAAGTCGCCTTCCTCCGCGCGCGCCTGAAGTATCACCTCAACATGGAGGACATCTCGCCCGAAGATTCCGCAGCCGCAGCGACCATCCCAATCTTCCTGATCCACGGCAAGATCGATAGCAACATCCCAGTTCGCCATTCGGAACGAATCCATGCCCACGCCCCAAACACAATCCTGTGGGAAGTGCCTGCCGCCGACCATTGCGGCGCAATCGGTACCGCCCCTGAAGAATTCGAGCACCGCATTCTGGCGTGGTTCCAAGACAAGTAGCCCCGGACGCATTCGTCCGTGATCCCCCGTGTGTCTCCCCGTGTCCCCGTGGTTCAAGGTTTTAGTCTTTGGTCAGCCGGAGCGCGCGCCACCACCCCACCCTTCATCACAAAATCCACCTTCTCCATGACAGTGACATCAGCGATCGGATTCCCCGGCACCGCCACAATATCCGCCAACTTCCCCGCCTCGATCGTCCCCAACGAATCCTGCATCCCCAACAACTCCGCGGCAGTAACAGTAGCCGCGCGCAGAGCCTGCGACGGAGTCATCCCAAACTTCACCATCGACGAAAGTTCCTTCGCCGGATTCACCTTCCAATCGAACCCACCCGCGTCCGTTCCAAACGCGATCTTCACTCCCGCCTTCATCGCCCGCCGAAACGTGTCCTCATGAATCTGGATCATCTTTACCCACACCGGAGCCCCTTCCGCCGCCCGCCCCTGAGCGACATATTCACCCACAAAGATTGTCGGCACGTAAAAGATCCCCCGCGCCGCCATCGTCTTCAAATCTTCGTCGGCGATATAGTTCCCATGCTCGATCGTATCCACGCCCGCCTCGACGGAATTGTGGACGCCATGCAGTGCCATCGCGTGCGAGGCGACTTTATGTCGCTCCCGATGCGCCTCGTCCACAATCGCGTGAAGTTCTTCCGGCGTAAATGTCGGGATATCGTCGAGCACGCCGTCCTCGCGAACTTTGTATGACCGGTCGCTGTACACCTTGATCCAGTCCGCCCCGTGGCTGATCTGCTCCCGCACCGCCGCTCGCGCATTATCCGCCCCGTCCACCAACTGCACGCCATGTGGAACCATAACCCCCGGTGCATACCCCTGTAACGGATAGGCTCCCGTCACATCCAAAGCGCGCGTCGCCACCTGCATCCGTGGCCCCGGGATCACGCCGTTGTTGATCGCCTTCTTCACATCTGCATCCGCATACCCCGCACCCTCTGTCTCAAGATCGCGAATTGAAGTAAACCCATACTCCAGTGCCCGCCGCGCATTCACAGTCGCCAGGATCGTCCGATACTCCGGCGACTGCTTCAGCAACTGCTCGTCATAATCCGCCGCGGTAATATCCCCCTGCAGCAAAACATGCGTATGCGTATCAATCAGCCCCGGCAAACAAGTCTCCCGCGACAGATCAACCACCTCCGCACCAGCAGGCGCGTTCGCGACAATCTCGCGAATCTTCTCTCCCTCAATGACGATGACCACATTCTTACGCAGAATATCTCCGCGCCCATCAAACAAACCGCCACACCGCACCGCTACCAGTTTGCTTGAGGTCTGTCCCAATACAAACGAACTGCAAATCGCGAAGAATGCAGCGAGAAATCCTAAAGCCAGCTTTCGCATCAAGCCATCCTCCTCTGAACTGACTCCTGAGAACTGAGTACTGAGTACTGCCTTTCTGCATTTCCTGTGCGCCCTCTGTGGATATTCCGGCGGCCCACTCTATCAGATTTCTGCAGCACTGCTCTCGTCAGATCAAAACCACCATCATCTGGCGCATCAAGACTACGTTCTTCAGCCATTGCTTCATCGGTGTTGATCCGCGAAATCCGCGCCCATTCTTTTTCCTCAATTGCACCAAAAATACTGAATTGACCCGCGGCCATTTCAAACGTACAGTCACCTTCGCTCTTCACAAAAAAATCCACCTTGTTCTGGCCGGCAAGCCAGTTTGGATCGCGTTCAACCATCAGTCGAGTAAGACAGCCACTTCGAGGCATTGGCAAATGAAATTAGAGGAATGGAAGACTTACCGCACCCGCTTTCTGGTAAAAGCCAAACAACTCACTTCGAGCCTGACCTTCGTCGATCATCTCGGCCGCCAGCACTGCGGACGCAAGGGCGACTACCTCGTCGAATCGTTCGACGGTGTCCTCAGCATCGCCCCCCGCCGCATCTTCGAAGACATTTATGTTCTTATGTCCGCGCCGGACTCACTGGCCAATGAAGCCTCGATGACCGAGGCGAAGCTCGACCGCCTCCCCTTCGAATCGCTCGACATCGAAGAAGTAAATCTCGAGAAGTCCGTCGTATCTCACAAACGCGTCGCCGAAGCTTGCATAGTAGGACGCGATGAGCCGATTCGCGACCGCCGGAAGCTCCCCCAGCCCTGCCGCGAGCGCCGCGCGTCCGCCCAGCACGTCCGGCTGATGTGAACTTTAGGGTCGTCATCCGGCTGCAGGTCGAGAGCGCAGAAGACACTATGCAATGCAGCCGCGAAAGCCTGCCCTGAGCGAAGTCGAAGGGCGGCGTAAGAATGCAACCCACAGCCTGCCCTGAGCTTGTCGAAGGGGCGCAGGCCGTGGGTCACGTCGATCAAAAGGCAATAAGCCCCGGAGGGGCGGAAAAGATAACAGCCATACAGACCCCTGAAGAACGACTACGCACTTTCTGACTCACAGCGCCCCAGCCCGCGCCGTGAATTAGGGTTCCAAGGTGGGAATCAGCCGAACCCAGCCTGAGCCGAGTTTTCCACAATGTGGAAAACCAGGCTCGAACGACGCACCAAGCCCGTCATTGCTAGGGATACAACCTGTAGTGTTTCTCGCTTGACAGGCACAACCTGCGGGAGTAACTTTGCAATCCCAAGCAACAAAATTCCGCCTCACGGGAATGGGACGGAATTCCCAGCAGTACTAGAAGAGGCTCTGCGGTCCGTGCCAGCCAGAGGTGACTCGGCACGCGCCACAGGCAAAAAGGCTCAGGCGCCTGGGCTTTCAGATCCGTAAGCCCGGCGCCCGAAACCTTACGCAACAAAGTATCCCGACCTTTCGGAAGCCGAATGCCGGAAGGCGGCAATTAGTGCGGTGGCCGTTCCCCGACCCTCCCCGGGGCACGACGTAACTGAAACTGCTACATGCAGCCATCTGTAACCTGCCCGCCGGCAGACCAAGGGAACGCCTTTTTCTCCGGCGCGGCAGCGAGGAACCAGGAGCCCGATCATGGAAGGTTTAACTCGCCTCGTTTCAGAGTCTCTAGCGCGCCACGGTTTCGATCGTCCGTTGGACTATCGCCGCCTTCAGTGGTCGCGCTGGTTCCGCTGCGATTCCCATCACAGTCTCCTGTTCGTCCCCAGCAAACCCGGTGTCTTCGCCCTCGCCGAAGAAGTCATGGACTTCGGCCAGAAAAATGACTACGTGGAGACGCCCCATAAGCCTGCCCTGAGCGCAGTCGAAGGGGCTGTCACGCGAAGCGAAGGAAGCGGGGTCTCGTGGACCAAGCCGGAAGCCGAAAGCCGGAAGCCGGAACCCGAATCCCCCCGCCGCATGCTTGCCGTCACCCAGTTCTTCGAAGACGAGGACATGGCTTTCGTCCTCGACCGCATGGTGTCGCGCTCCAATTCCATGAATGCCCGGCTTACATCCGGCCGTTACTTCGCCCGCTACGTCGTCATCGACGACCAGACCCAACGTCGCAGTATCTGCAACGCCCTCAATCAGTGGATCGTCTCCGCCACCGAAAAGGCGACCGGCATTGGCTCCCATTTCGCCACTTCCCTGGAACTGACCCCAGCGACCGAATACGTTCCTCAGCCCGAGGACCGCCAATCCTCCCTCTTTACCGTCACTACCGATGGCCACGTGGCGGCGGATGCATTCGTCCGCCTCGAGCAAAGCTCGGCTAGGGTCGTGCCGAGCCGAGGGGCCACATCCGATACCCATGTGGCGACGGCCGCCTCCGAAGCCTGCCCTGAGCCAGGTCGAAGGGTCCCGCGAAGCGAAGCGAGCCGTTCGCACGCCGAACTTGGCTTTTCCGTCTCACCGACAGCCCCGCAGCTAAATTCCGGAGCCGCCACCAACATTCACTGTCCCTCCCCATTCCCCTCCGGTTTCTAGCCGGAAGGTTTTGGGTGGCGCAGCGCTTCAGGAGCTGCGATCAACCGTTCTTTGGAAAGAGATTTTGGGAAGGGCACGACTTTTGGTCGTGCCGCAACCCGCACGAGAGGAACGCGGCTTTAGCCGCTGAGCAACCCGGCGTAAGTCCCGATCTTTGAAAGACCTAAGCAGCATCCCGGTTCCCCCGCCCGCCGCCCGGACGCCTGAATCGGAGCAACACGCATAGAATCTAATTCATGGAGAGCCCAATGGCAGAAGTCAAAACCGTCAACGAATCCGCAGCGACCACCATGCCCGCCCCGAACCTCGCCGCCCCCGCGAAGAAGAGGTCCTCTGGCCTCTCCTTCCGCCGCTTCTTTACCAAGCCCGGCGTCTCGCCCTACAACGAAGTCGAATGGGATCTCCGCCTCGCTCAGATCACCGATGCCCAGGGCAACGTGATCTTCGAGCAGAAAGACGTCGAAGTCCCCAAAGACTGGTCCATGACCGCCACCAACATCGTGGCCAGCAAATATCTGCATGGCAAAATCGGCACTCCCGACCGTGAAACCGGAGTCCGCCAGCTCGTCGCCCGCGTCGCCGAAACCATTCGCGACTGGGGTATGGCTCAGGGCTACTTCCGCACCCATGAAGACAGCGCCACCTTTCACGACGAGTTGGTCCACATCCTCGTCCGCCAGTACGCCGCCTTCAACTCGCCCGTCTGGTTCAACGTCGGATGCGATCGCATCGAACCCAACTCCGACGGACGCAACTGGCACTGGAACCCGCAGACGCAACAAGTCGAATTCGGTGTCACCGGATATTCCAAGCCCCAGTGCTCCGCCTGCTTCATCAACTCAGTCAAAGACTCGCTCGACTCGATCCTGACCCTCGCCAAGACCGAAGGCATGCTCTTCAAGTGGGGCAGCGGCACGGGCACAAATCTCTCGCCCCTGCGCGGATCCACCGAAACTCTTTCTGGTGGCGGCACCGCCAGCGGCCCGCTCAGCTTCATGAAAGGATTTGACGCCTTCGCCGGCGTCATCAAATCTGGCGGCAAGACTCGCCGCGCCGCCAAGATGGTCATCCTCAACGTCGACCATCCTGACATCATCGAATTCATCGAGTGCAAGCAGAAGGAAGAGGCCAAGGCCCACGCGCTGGTTTCCGTGGGATACGACGGCTCCCATCCCGATTCCGACGCCTACTCTTCTATCTTCTTCCAGAACGCCAACAACAGCGTTCGCGTCACCGACGACTTCATGTACGCCGTAGTTCGCGACGTAGATTTCTCCACTAAGTCGGTCACCGATGGCTCGGTCGTCAAGACGTACAAAGCGAAAGAACTCCTCCGCAAAATTTCTGAAGCCACCTGGCACTGCGGCGATCCCGGCATGCAATACGACACCACGGTCAACCGTTGGCACACCTCGAAAAACACAGCGCGCATCAACGCCAGCAACCCCTGCAGCGAATACATGTTCCTCGACGACTCGGCCTGCAACTTAGCCAGTCTGAATCTCCTGAAGTTCGCCCCGAACGGAACCTTCGACGTCGAAGCCTATCGTCATGCAGTCGACGTCCTGATCACCGCGCAAGAAATCCTGGTCGACAACGCCGGATATCCCACCGAACAGATCATGCGCAACTCGCACGACTACCGTCCCCTAGGGTTGGGCTACGCCAATCTGGGCGCTCTGCTGATGGCCGCAGGCCTCCCGTATGACAGCGACGCCGGCCGCGACTACGCCTCCTGCGTCACCGCCATCATGTGTGGCGAAGCCTATCTGCAAAGCAGTCGCATCGCCGAACAGTGCGAGCCGCTAGTCCCCGCAACCGAAGCAACGAAGAAGAGCCTCGCTGAAACCAATCTCGGCGCCAACGTCATGCCCGGCGGAGCCTGCCCCGGCTGGTACATCAATCGCGAACCCTTCCTGGACGTAATCCGCATGCACCGCGCGTCCGTAAATGGAATCAATAAAGCAAACGTCCCGACGCCAATCTACGAAGCCAGCAAACAGTGCTGGGACGAAGCCCTCGCCCACGGCGAAAAACACGGCTACCGCAATAGCCAGGTCACAGTGCTCGCCCCCACCGGCACCATCGGCTTCATGATGGACTGCGACACCACCGGCATCGAGCCCGACCTCGCTCTGATCAAGTACAAAAAGCTGGTCGGCGGAGGCATGATCAAGATCGTCAACAACACCGTGCCCACCGCCCTATTCAAGCTCGGCTACAACCACGAGCAGGCCGACGCCATCGTCAGCTACATCGACGCCACCGGCACCATCGAAGGCGCGCCGCACATCAAGGACGAGCATCTCGCCGTTTTCGATTGCTCCTTCAAGCCCGCGAAAGGCACGCGCTCCATCGCCTATATGGGACACCTTCGCATGATGGCTGCCGCGCAGCCCTTCATCTCCGGCGCCATCTCGAAGACGGTCAATCTTCCCGAAAACGCCACCGTGGAAGACATCATGGAAGCCTACCTCCAAGCCTGGAAGCTGGGCCTGAAGGCAGTTGCCGTCTATCGCGATGGCTGCAAGAAGTCGCAACCCCTGAGCGCGGCCGGCACTAAGACCGCGAATTCCACGAAGGACGACGCCCGCATTGCCGCCGCGCAGCACGTTGAGGAAGAGGACATGAACGCTCCTCCCCGCGCCGTGCGCCACCGCCTGCAGGAAGAGCGCGCCTCCATCACGCACAAGTTCAAAATCGGAGACCACGAGGGCTACATCACCGTCGGCCTCTATCCCAACGGAGAGCCCGGCGAACTCTTCATCACCATGGCAAAAGAAGGATCGACGGTCAGCGGCCTGATGGACAGCTTCGCCCTAACCACCTCGATCGCATTGCAGCATGGGGTTCCGTTGCGCCTGCTCTGCGAGAAGTTCGCCCACACCCGCTTCGAGCCCAGCGGATGGAGCGGCAATCCCGACCTCGGCTACGCCAAGTCAATCACCGACTACATCTTCCGCTGGCTCCAACTGCGCTTCCTGACCGGCCAGCAGCAGATGCTCTTCGAAAATCTCAGGCTGCGCCCGGCGGGTGCATCTCAGCCGGAAGGTGTAGGAAGTCAGGATGAGTCCTCGGCCGTTCGCCGTCCCGAAGCCGGAACCCGGGAGCCCGGAGCCGGTTCGATTCACGCCGCCGACGCGCTCTCCAGCATGGTCGACCTCGGAGACGCCCCCAGCTGCAGCTTCTGCGGCGCCATCATGACCAGAAACGGCAGTTGCTACCGCTGCATGAGCTGCGGCAGCACCAGCGGCTGCAGCTGAAACGCATAACGTTGGGGCGGACGCATTCGTCCGCCCCTCGTTTCGCATAGCGGTGCCCAAGCATGCACTTCAAGATTGTCGGCCGCATCGAGAATGTCGAGCAGATTGCGTCCGGCAAAGCCATCCGCGAGCGGAAGCGGCTGTGGAAGGCGTATGGCAAGGGACGCTGGAGGAAACTGAAAGGCACTGCTGACGTGGAATTCGTCGGTGGTACGATACACCATGCGGAAATCCACTGGTACGAAGCCCACGGAATCGGGTCGAAAGAGTACAAGGTCAAGCGGATTCTTGACTGATATGAAACGCGAGGCGCAATTCGTGATCTGTGTCGGGAACAAGGGCTACGCCGCGTCTCTGGAACTCCGGAAAATTTATCAGGTGATTCCCGACAAGGTCGCGTCCAGCCTTCATCAGATGCGAGTCATTGATGAGTCCGGTGAAGACTACTTGTACCCGGAAGATTATTTCGTGCCTGTGCAGTTGCCCCAGGCAGTCGAGCGCGCAGTCCGGCGGGCAACGGTCTGAGATCGGTGAGATGGTCGAAACTACAGTCTTTGGGAAACATGTACGGCGACGCGGTCCACGTTAGGGTGGCACGTTAATCCGCCAAAGTTTTCAAATTGTCGTCCCGGGCGAACGCGTCCTCTGCATTAGTCGAGGGACCTGCTGTTCGGCTCACTGGAAAGCGCCGTAGGTGTCGGGGTCGATCGCCAGTTTTTTGGGGAGGGCACGGCTTTCAGCCGCTGAGGCCAACCGGATTTGGTGGGCGGCGGTCGTGGGGAATGACTGGCACGAAGATGTCTTGCATTCCGTAGAGCGAGGATGCAGAAAAATGGCCGACTGTGAGGGGGCACAGCAAAATGTTGTGGCCCCTCTTCGTTTCAGGACAAGCATTCAGGAGTGGATCACGAAATGCCGATGCCTGATTTCCAAAGTGTAATGCGCCCACTCCTCGCGTTGGCGTCAGACGGGTAGCGAACACTCTTTGGATGAGGCCCGCGAGGCCCCTCGCGCGAGTGCTCAAGTTAACGGAACAGGAGACGAAAGAACTTCTGCCAAGTGGGCGGCAGGCGATTTTCAGCAACCGCGTAGCTTGGGCGAAAGTTTATGTCACTCGCGAGGGAGGCCTGGCTTCTCCTCGGAGAAGTCATTTCCAAATCACTCAACGGGCCCGCGACCTGCTAAAGAAGTTCCCAAGCGCATAACACTCAGAGACTTGATGGACCGCTTTCCCGAAATTGCAGAGTTCAGGGCTGCAAAACAACACAAAGACGCTGCCGCTACCGTAGCAGTCGAGGATGTGGGCCAGACCCCTTAGGAAATGTAGAGAACTCGTAATTAACCGCGACGTACCCCAACCTCTCCTCACTTCTTGAACACCGCATCCAACCCCGCCTGCGCAATCGCCTCATCAATCTCCGACTTGGCGCCGCTGGCCGCAATCCCGCCGATCGTCTGCCCGTCCACCTTGATCGGCAGTCCACCCTGGTTAGGGAAAAAATCGGGGAAGGCCAGCACGTCGAGATTCCCTTTCTTCAAGGCGTCGGCCCCATCTTTCGACGGACTCTGGTAAAACGCGGAGTGCCGTGCCTTCTTCTGCGCGAATTGAATCGTGTTGAGGGACGCGCCGTCCGCCTTCTCCAGAAAAAGCAGATTGCCGCTCTCATCCACGATGCAGATCGTGACTTCAACGTTCAGCCTCTTGGCCTCCGCCTCAGCACCGCCGACCATAGTTTTGATTGTCGCCAGGTTCAAGTGCTTGCGCGTCGAGAGATCCGCCGCCGAGGAGGTTGCCGCCAGGAAACTCAGCATCACAGCCAGTAGTTTGAACATGCGCCGGATGCTATCAGCCGATTCGCCAATTTTCCAGATGAAATAAAGTCCTGGAGGACGGAGTATCGCTCCTGTCGAGACGTGACAGCAGTAAGGTTCTAAGGGGCTCTTCGACCTTTAGGGTTCAACCAGCGGGATCGTCGAAGCCAGTTGCAGGTCAATCATTAATTGCACTCGACGGTCCAGTTGGTAGAACAGAGCCATACTCTTGGGCGTCAGTACCTTGCGGAAGTTCGGAATGTATTGCATTCTCAGCTGCGCCACCGATTGATCGACGTCCACCCACTCCTTGACCGCGCTTTCAGCATCGGCATCGGTGAGCGCGCCGCCGCTCTGCATGTATTGCTTGATCAGCGCATACTTTTTGTTGTTGCTCTTCACGAGTTCTGAAATGTACTGCTCATACACCGGCCAAAACTTTTCCGCTTCCGCGTCGGTCAGTTTCATGTTAGCGGCGATGAGCTGCTTTCGCTGGGACCGGATGTCCTTGCGCAGCATCTGAATATCTTCGTCCGTGATGGGCGGATAGTTGCCGTCGACCGGTTCCTTGGTGATGTGAGGAGAAGCATTCTGAGCGAAAGCAGTACCCTGCGAAAATTGGGACCTTCCAGTCATGACAAGGGCAGCCATGCCTAGAGCGATCGCGAGCGCCATGCGCGTTCTCATCATAATTCCTCCTCGATGCTTGAGACCGCGCGCTTCCAATCCGTGCTTTCATGCAAGGTTGTGCAACAGCGTTGAGCCTCCGTCGACCCCGACGAGGGCGGCCTCTGAGCTGAGTAACTGTAGATTCGGTCTGGTTTCACCGAAACTGTCACTTGTTACAGTCGCGAACCATTTTTTTTTGGCGCCTACTCTACACCGAAGTATCCTGCGAAGTGCCTGCGCTATTTCCGTAGTCCTCTATGGCCCCGCTCGGTTTTCCACACCGTCTTGTGACATCTGACCTTGCGCCTTTCCAAAACAAAGCGGATCATCGTCAAGGCGTGAGCGGTACAGGGATCGCGCTTTAAGAGGCCAACAAGTTCTTTGTTATCAAGATTTTGACCTCTAACCCATTGGGGCTCAAGATTTTACAAAGCATTTTTTGCAGAACCGGCACCAGCCAAAGCTTTCAGAGGAGGTGGGGGGAGGGGGTATCCCTCGCATTCAACATTTTCCCGAAACGAACCTAGCTGCAGAACCTCCGATTGAACTCCTCGACCAACTATTTCTTTGATACATTTCCACCATACTTAAACTCCCCCGTAATTTCTTCGCCACCTTCGTCCTGAATTCGTAATTCGGCCCCGAAGTTACAACGTTCTGACATGATCGCGTTCTGAGTTGTCTAGTCTCAATCGCGATACTGCTCATTCATTTCTCGGAAACGTTATTGCAGCGGGTTGCACTATTTACTGATCGCAGGAGTGTCTCTGATGGCGACTGGACTCGACAAGTTGCAACACATTGTTGTGCTGATGATGGAGAATCGCTCGTTTGACCACATGCTGGGATCGTTGACCGCTGTCAATCCCAAGATCGACGGAGTCACTCCGGATCTGAGCAATCCGGATGCAAACGGAAATCCGGTGAAGGCGCAGCCGCTCGCCGAGTTCCAAGCCCAGTTGCAGCCCGACCCCGATCATCATTTTCCCGCCGTCGATCTGCAGATCTTCGGCGGAGATACGAGCCCGACCCGCGTGGCCAACATGCAAGGCTTCGTGAAGAGCTACTTCAACCAGCAGCGCGATCTAAAGCATTCGCAGAAGATCATGTATTACTTCGCCCAGAAAGATTTGCCCGTCCTGACCACGCTGGCTCTTGAGTTTGCGGTATTCAACCGCTGGTTCGCGTCGATTCCGGGACCAACGATCTGCAACCGCGCCTTCGCCCACTACGGAACCTCGTTCGGCCGCGTCGACATGAACCTGCTCTATATCAATGAGCCCTTCAAAAGCATTTATAACCGGCTCATCGACGCGACTCCGAAGCACACCTCGAAGCTGTACTACTACGACACCGCAAGTTCGACCATGGAGATCACCAACCTGCTGCAGCACCAGCCCGAACTGTTTGGCACCTATCCGCAATTTCTGGATGACTGCGCCAAGGGGAACTTGCCCGATTATTCTTTCGTCGAGCCGAACTACAGCGATCACGAAACCGATAGCGGTGAGGAAACCGCGAACGATCAGCATCCCGACCACAATGTGCAGCATGGTGAGATCTTCATAGCGTCCATCTACCAGGCGATCAAGAACTCACCCCTCTGGCCGAACACCGCGCTCCTGATCGTCTACGACGAGCACGGAGGAATCTACGACCACGTCGTTCCTCCTGCGTGTCCGAAGGACCAGTTCACGGCGTCAGCCAATGACACAGGTACCGGAATGCCGTTTGCCTTCGACCGCCTTGGCGTGCGCGTGCCAGCAATTCTCGTCTCGCCATGGATTCAGAAAGGAACCATTGTCGATCGCGTCTTCGACCACGCGTCGATTCCCGCGACGGTGACCAAGTTCTTCCTGGGAGACTATTCGCCGCGCTCGCCGCGTGAGACGAGTGCCGATGTCTTTATCGAGCCGAATTCGGGAACGGTCGATCCCGCAAGAAACCTGCTGTCGCTGACTACGATGCGGACCGATTGTCCAGAATTTGATGTGTAGCTATTTGCGCCGGGAGGAGGAACGATGACGCTGATCCACGTACCGAGGCCACCGAAAAGTGCCTATGATCCCAACCGTCCAGTGTCTGCCTTGCTGAAGGCGCAGATCGACTACCTGCACCACGCCGCAAGGCGATTGCCCTTACGCTATCGCAGTGAGATCTATGTCAATGCGATCAAGACCGAGGGAGAAGCTGCCAGGTACATCCGCGAGGTGACCCAGGCCATTCAAGACGCTCATGCCGATGCTGCCGCAGCGCGCATCAAAGCCGTTCCCAAGCGCCGAAAGGTTATTGAGATTGCGGCCGTCGCCGACGAAGGAGCAGAGCGCAAGCGTCCCAGCAAGAAGCGCGCCAAGAAAAGCAGCGGGAAAGCCAGGCGCAAGAAGTAACCGTAAAGACCGTCTCGTCGATCAGGAGAGTGTATGCGGTGGAGCGTTGTCGTAGTGCTGTGGCTTGCGTCGCTGTGCGCGACGACTCAGTTCGCACTGAGCCAGGAAAACTGGCTGCAGGCAGATTTCCGGCGTGAGAGCGAGCGCGTTTCCGACGCGTGCAAGGCTAGCTTCAAAGCTGTGCCCGGATGTGCCATCGAGCTGTTCACCGACCATCCATTGCACATTGCCGCGGGAAGCATGCCGCCGCAGAACGGATTCAGCTTGGGCGCCGCGTTCGTCGCCGCCAGGAATACGCAGAACTGGCGGATGAGTTGGGACGTCGATGCGGTCGGAGCTTTCAGCGGCGCCTGGCGCGCTGGCGGCTACATGACTCTCGTCCACACCCCCGCGGAAACGATTCATGTTGTGACACCTACGTCCGCGGGCTCTGAAGCACAAACCACAAAGCCCAAGAAGCCTACGATTGCAGTGCATCCTTACACTGTGTTCAACCTCTACGCGCAGACCATCTCACTGAACAAGCTGAACTACTTTGGCTTGGGGAATGATTCTCCGTTGACGGGAAAGTCGGTGTTTGGGATGACCCAAACCATCGTCGGTGTGAATGCGATCAAGCCCGTCTACGAATGGGCCGCGATCCGCAAGTTGAATCTGGCACTGCTCGGCGAGGTCAACGGCCGCTTTGTAGATATTCGGGGAGAGAATGGCCAATCCGCGCCATCGATCGAGACGCTGTACACCAACGCGACGGCGCCTGGATTGACCAGCCAGCCGGGATTTGTCCAGTTCGCGGAAGGCCTTCGCATCAAGCCAGTGATTGCGGACTATGTGCAGCTCAACTACATGGGAAAGTATGAGCAATTCTTTGCGCCGTCAAGCTCGCAGAACTCCTTTCAGCGCTGGACGGTGGATTTGAACAACACGCTTTATCTCTATGGCTACACACAGTCGGCCGCGAAGAGCACTGCTGGGACTGGTCCGGACTCGTGCGCGCCGAGTGGGGAGAAATGTCCGGAGGTTCCGCGATCGCGAAATCTGAACGGGTCGATCAACATTCGATTTCTCCTCTCCGAGTCGATGAATTCCGCGACCAGCGCGGTGCCGTTTTATTTCCAGCAGACGTTGGGCGGGTCCGACATCAATAGCGCCATGTCGCTGGGCAGTTATGAGGACTACCGCTTTCGCGCCCCGAATATCTTGTTGCTGCAGGAAAGTTTCGAACACTCGATCTGGGGACCGTTTGGATTTAAGTTCATGGCCGATCAAGGGCGCGTCGCGCTAAACCGGAGCGATTTGGACTTCAACCACCTGCGCCACAGCTTCGCCGGCGGCTTTACCTTACGGGCCGGCGGGTTTCCCATGGTCTCGATCATGTTCGCCTGGGGCGGCCCAGAGGGACATCACAGCATCTTCAACATGAACACCTCACTGCTGGGCGGATCGGCACGGCCTTTGCTCGACTGATCACCCCGAAAACGAACGGCCGTTACAGATACCGGCTATGCCAGCGGGCGCGTTCTATTCCCTTTCGAGGTTTCGCCTTCGAATGTACCGCATTCGACCGCGATGAAACGGTTTCGGCCCCTTCAACACTATTCGAAGGAATGACCAGCTGTTGCGGGAGCTCTCAGGACTCTGGCCGCTCCGTAAACAGCGCCCCCCACGAATCACAATTCAATTTGAGGTGACGTATGGGTAGATCGTGTAGCTCGGCCCGAGCTCTCGTTGCGGCGCTCTGCGCCGTTGTCCTGCTGTTGACCACCAACCCTGCAATCCAGGCACAGAGCGCTGCCTCAACCAAGGTGCCGCGACTGGTGCGCTTCGCGGGGACCGCGAAAGATTTGAACGGCAACCGCAATGACAGGCGTTGTCGGCATCACCTTCTCTCTATATGAGGAACAGTCCAGCGGGGCTCCGCTCTGGTTGGAAACCCAAAACGTTCAGGCGGACGCAAACGGACACTATAGCGTGCTGCTCGGCACCACCAAGCCGGACGGGCTTCCGGCTGAACTCTTCACATCCGAGCAGGCGCGATGGGTCGGCGTACAGATCTCGGGGCAAGCCGAGCAACCGCGAGTCCTGCT
>Ga0070713_100000063_pt1 | contig 67723 bp, 59 predicted proteins | sample LARL82metaG_FD_65465 | JGI IMG/M metagenome (GOLD analysis project Ga0070713, IMG submission 65465) | Corn, switchgrass and miscanthus rhizosphere microbial communities from Kellogg Biological Station, Michigan, USA - LAR L8-2 metaG | ecosystem: Host-associated > Plants > Roots > Rhizosphere ... | reverse complement strand
CGAGAAGCACTACGAGAATCGTCTCACGCGGAAATACTTTTAAGTACTCCGACAGTTGAAAGAAGTAGCGGCTCGTCAAGAGCGACTGCTTCCACGTCGTCTCAATTTCGTCTGCGCGGAATGTACGATCGCTTGGCCACTGCTCCATGATTTCCGTATAGTCGGAGAGAATTCTGTCGACCGGGTCTCTGATGATATAGATCATCTTGGGTGTGCCGAGCACACTCTTGATTCTTTGTGGAACACCCGGGACCATCGGAGCCATCGTGTACTGCGGGGAGGCTTCGCCGTTGGCGATTCTGCATTCGGTAAAATGTGACTTGTACCAATCGGTACCGAGGTTCCATCGCAGCCTCGGATCGAAGTATGCTAGCGACTTGAAACTTGGCATGAAGATTTGCGGGTGTTGCGAAAGATACCCGTGCAGACTTGTCGTTCCGGATTTCGCCGCACCTATCACCAGAAAATTTGGCAGCGTTGGCGCTTTGTGACTCACGTGCAAACGCGATCCCTGTTCAGCTCGGTGTCGCATTCAGTTTTCGGTCCTAGCGCCCTCGCGAATGGCCAATTGGCTCTCGCGACGGTAGATTCCCTGGTCGTAACGGTTAATCCCGACAAAATGAAGAAACGCTGACTGATGCGGGTCGACACCGGATCGGTAGCAACGATACTTTGGAAATGGCAGAACAATTGAGTTTGGAGCGTTTGCAATTAGATAGTTTGACGTCACCTGTTCCGTGCCCCATTCCGCCCAGCGTTGTCCCAGATACTCTCTCATTTGGTTAGAAAATTGCTCTACATCGCTGCGCGACACCGCTCTGCGGCCAAAGCCGGTAAAACCAGCCGAACCTCTGACATATTGCCTTCGAGCGGAATCGGGTATTCGGGCCAGATTTTTTTCTGCTTCGACTTGAACATGGGCGGCACGCTCGATTGAAAGTGCGTGTCTGGCCGACTCTGCTGCAGTCACGAATTCGGTTCCACTATCGGTCCCTAAAGTGAACGACTGGTTTTGTTCGATGCAACGTAAAACTTCAGAAATATTTGCGCGAGTTAGAGTGTCGGCGTCGAGTTGAATCACATAATATTCGTTGGACACGTCCAGTACCGTGAGGAGACGTTCCCAGCACCCTCCTCGGGGACAGGATCCGGTCTGCACTTGAGAGATTTCAAAGAACTGCGGCGAGTTCAGATGTTCGGCGAAGAGGCTGCGGTCGCTGTCGGTGAGAGATCCATCGTCAACGATGACAATTTGGCCGTGGCCTATCTGACGATAGAATGATTTGATCGCGACTAGATACAAAATCAGATCCGCATGAGAAACCATACTTACAATTCGTAAGTTCGATTCGAACGTTTTGAGCGGTCGTGAGCGCAATACCTCACGACATGAAAAATTGTAGTAGGCGCGTTGAATTCTGGACCAGCGATTCGACAACAACATTTAGTTCCTTTGGGTCGACATTCTCTCTGGTCGCATAGGTACTTCTTATAGCGTCATCGCACGGTCCGGCTAACAAAAAAGTACTCCGCGTATTGGCCAAACTATTTTCTTTATTAATAAGAAGAATCTTGGGCCGGCCATTTCCGAGTTCCGACTCGGTCCGTCGAATCTGATAGAAGTCGACCTTTCCGCTCCGCCTGAAAGGTTAAGGCCAATGAGGCGGTTAGCGACGAGTGGACTCGGAGAGCAAATTCGAACCGGCGGTTACCTCTGGTAAAGTGTCGCTATGCTAATTTGCTTCGTCAATTGGAACGCCTTGGTCGGTATAAATTCGAATAGCTAGAGGACTCGACATGTCCGGTCTCTATTACGCAATCTTCTGCGTTTCCGTATTGGCGATCATATGGTGGTGCGTCAGAAGCGACCGGGGAAGCGGAAGCGACGGGGCCAGCGGAATCTTGGCGATACGTGAACGCAAGATCAAAGCGTCCGGTTCCGACGCATCAAGACCCTGAAGCATGCGCGCACTCTTCCTGGTTGCGGTGATCGGCGCCGGACTGCTCGCGACGGTGAGATACCCATTCGCTGGCGTTCTATTGTGGACCTGGTTCACGTGCATGCAACCGCATCAGGAAGCCTATGGCTTTGCGCAAACAGCGCCGCTCAATTTCATCATAGCTGGCGCGACCGTCGCGGCTTGGATCTTTTCCAAGGAACGGAAAGTGCCGCCGATCGACGCCATGTTCGTCCTCATTCTCGCATTTCTCGCCTGGATCACGTTCAATGGTTTCTTTGCCGTCGATCCCGCTTGGTCATGGCCGCTTTGGCAACGCACGTGGAAGACCGTGGCGCTCGGATTGATCATCATGGTGATGGCGACCAACAAGGTTCGCGTCCACGCGCTTATTTGGACAGTTGTTGTGTCGTTGCTCTACTATGGAATTAAGGGCGGCATTTTTACGATCGTGACAGGAGGACATAATCACGTCGTTGGACCTCCCAATTCCATCATCGGAGACAACAACCAGCTCGCTGTCGCACTTCTGATGACTTTGCCACTTGCAAATTACCTGCGAATCCATTCGGCCGATCGTCGACTCTCCATCGGTCTGACCGCCGCCATGGTATTGTCGACCTTATCGGTCTTGGGCAGCTATTCACGGGGCGCATTCCTAGCTTTTCTCGCGTTGGCAGCGGCCGCATGGTTTCGCTCCAAACGAAAGGTGCTTTATCTGATCACGGTCGTCGCCGTCACCGTGCCGCTCTTCTATCTCATGCCGCAATCCTACTATGACCGTCTCGACACCCTTCAATCCACGGACACCGACAGCTCATTCCAAGGTCGGATCTTGGCCTGGAAAGTCGCGTTCAGCTATGCGCGCGATCATTTTCCGTTCGGAAACGGTTTTGCCGGTTCGGAACGCCCTTCTGTATTCAACTACTATTTTCCCGGCGAGAAGACTCATGCCGCGCACAGCATCTATTTTGAAGTTCTGGGTGACAATGGATTTATTGGTTTGGCGATCTATTTGGCGATTCTAGCGGTCGCGTTCCTGAACTGTCGTCGGATCAGAAGGATGGCGCGCGGCAGCCCGGAACTTGCCTGGGTGCACGACCTAGTCGACATGATTCAGCTCAGCCTTTTCGTCTTTTGTGTCGGCGGAGCAGCACTCAGCCTAGCTTATTACGACGTCTTCTTCATCTGGGCCGGGCTGCTCTCGGCATTGCTCGTTCAGCTGCGCCAGGCAATACCCGCAAAGAATGCGATCACTGTTCGCGCACTGCCGCAATCTCCTGCTGAACTCGCTCAAACGGACTAGGCACCGAGGCCAATGAGCTCCGGCTATGTCGGACAAGTGGCCAAATGGAAAAGAATTTTGCAGCGAGTCGATGGGAGTTTTGTCGGCGCCAAGGCAATGACTGTCGGCGCCCTGCTACCCACGTCCACCGCCAACTTTGACGAATGTCCAAGCGCTGCACCCGTTCGAGCGTCGTAAGCGAAGGCGCTGCTGCGCAGTTCGAGATAGACCGGCGTCTTGCGATCCACACCATCGGACGCGGGAACGGCGAGCAGCGCAACGAATCGGATGTCAGCTTCGTCGAAGACATATTGCTTCACTGCCGCAACGGATTCGCCGGCTGCGTTTCTGACGGAAACTTCTGCGACCAGCCCGCTTGCCTTCGCCAAGCCCGACAATTGCAACTCCGCGAGTAAATCGTTCGGAGATAGTCGAAGAGCGCGACTGCTCGAACCAAACAAATCCCACAGCAGTGGTTGATGAAGCCGTTTTCCATGACTGTCGAACAATCCGACCGCGCCATCGGCGGCCAGCGAACCGCCGGCTCGCACGAAGTCCCGGATGGCAGCAGAAGCTAGCGGCGACAAGGCAAGCGCCTGAGGAAGAACCAGCATTCGAAATCCGGCCTTGCGAAGAAGACCGGAAGCGATCTGCTCATCGCTCACGAAGATCGGCGCAAAGCCTAGGCGCCCGAGAAGCAACTGCGCGCGACGCCGCGCGACACGCTCGGCGTTGTCCTCATTCTCGATACCGGCGCTGCGCTTGGTCCAGTCCGCGCCTAGCGCACGGTGGTCCAGCATCCATTGGATGCGAAAGCTGGCTGGCGAATAGAGTATGGCGACGCGATCCGAGTGCCGCCGGCTGGCACCCAACACTGTACCGATTCCGTTTTTCATTTCGGCAATGAAAGGGGCGGCCGCGCGTGCCTGACTGCCTGGCTTTGCATCCGACGTGACAAATTCGTCTTTGGGATCCCATAGAACCATCCCTCGAGCCCCGCGCAGGAACTGGTTCCAAACCATGTTCTGCGCATTGGGCGCCGCCCAGTTAGGCGTGGTCAGAAGAACGACGCCCGGATTGAACGATTGGGCCAGTTCCAAATTGCTTCCGTCGTCATAGATTTCCATCACGTCCACGGACGGCGCTAACAGGCTATAGTCGTAACCTCCCCAACCTGGACGTTGGCCGCCTTCTATCGCCGACCGCGCCCAATTCGCTCCCGCGTGAATCGCCTTCGTCCCGTCACCTATCGCACGAGCAAACTCCACGTCCATCCATTCCTTGAAGTCCGACCATGATGCGTAGTTGTCGTCGGTCCGCGCCATCGCTTGCGTCGTCGTAGTGGGAATCACATCGTCCCAACGCCGAAATTGCGTCGACCACTCCTGATTGAGCGCAGCGAGCGTTCCGTAGCGCTGCTTCAACCAGACCCGCATGGCCGAAAGCGACGCCGCCGAGAAATCGAAGTCCCAGGCAGCGGAGAGGTCTGCGATGCCGGTTTCATCACCCAGGTTGAAGAAGATGGGGTGATAGGATGCATAGTCGCGAACCGTCTCGGTCAACCGCCGCTCTATCTGTGCAAGTTGGTCCTGATCGGCAAGGCCAGGCACGCGAACAAAGGCGCTTCCATCGGCCGGATTCTCGTCCAACGCTTTTTTGAGCTCGAGAAATCTCCAATTCGCCGGGCGGTGAGGAAACCAGCGGTGATAGGCCGAATAGAAATCCGTCGCGATGTTTTCGATATAGATTCCGAGGCCCGCCGATGTGATAAGCAGCGACTTCTGCGCGACGCCTGCAGGCGTCTCTCCACTCCGCTGGGCTTCCACTTTTGCAGCCGTGATCCCGAGCGCGCGCAGCGCCTCATTTTGTTGGGCAGTCTTGGTGTGCCACATTATTATTTGGTAACCGGGCAAAGGCTCGCTCGGCTTTTGCGCCGGCTGTGCACGGAGTGTCGTCGCGCCGATGATCCCCGCAGCTACGATGAATGCTACTTTGCGTATCATCCGTTCAGTCCTTGCGTCTGAGCATATCGATTTGGAAGGTAAAGTGGATGATCGGAATGATCGATTTCGGACGGTTGTGGAGTGGGCGAAATGTGTCCAAGCTGATGTCTTCGCAAAACGCGACGTTCTGAGCTTTCGGCAATTTGGTTCGCAAGCTTTTAAGCCTCTGACTGTTCCTCAGTGAGGTGCACAATGTTTGACCGACGGAATTTGGTTCTGAACGCAATGTATCTCGTGAGCCTCGGAGCAGGCGTTTCGGTTGGCGCCAGAGTGCTGGCCGGCTCGGCCATCGTTCCCTCCGATCTGAAGGCCATCGTCACGATAGGCGGTCGCCAATATGTCTACGATGCTGCGGCCGGCGAAGACATGGGTAGCTATGTCGGCGAGTTCGTTCAGCAGCGCTGCTTCCGCGTAATGCGTCCCGAACTTCCCCTCACCGTATTCTTCCGCCCAGATGTGGCCGGCGATCGCGTCGAAGTGGTGTTCGAGTTGGGGCGTATGTGGGTGCAGCCGGACTCTCCTTCTCTGGCGCACATCACCGAACCTTATTCCGTCGAGATTGTTCGAGGTCGAAACAACCTCGCCAAGATAGACGTACCCTTTCATTGGTGGTGGGCGCGTTGGCGCTGGCAGTCCGCGCCGCGGCCCGTCGTGCGCAAGGTATCGTCCTTGATCGCCAGTTCCCTTCTGCCTCCCTATGGGGAACTTCCCGAGTTCAGCGGGCGGCCTTACGGCAAGGCAGCCATCTATGAAAAGCCCATGGACCAGGGCGGCCTTTTTTTTGACTGGGGTACCACGGGCGAACGTCCCGAGATTGGCCCGATCACGGAAGCGCAAGCGGACTACATAATCACGGGCTCGTCGTCATCTCTGCGAGCACTCCTCGCACAAGCGGAAGCGTGTGCGAGCGCGCCTATCCATTGGCGCGACGAGCGCACTGGCGCGTTCATAAACTTCCAAAGCTATCCGCACGCTTCGGCCAACGTGCACGATGGTAAGCCAACAATTCCAAATCCTCCGGCACCCCGAACACCGGACGGGAAGTTGGATCGGCGGTTTTTCCGTGCCGAGCCCGCACACGCAGGAGCGCTCGCCTATGTGCCGTTCCTGCTCACCGACGATCCTTATTATCTGGAGGAACTCCAGGCGCTTGGCGAATTGGGAATCGGCTTCAGCGCCTGGTTTCGAAACCTCCACGAGTTGCCGGGTCTTGCTCAGCCAAATCAAACCCGCAGCTTTGCGTGGTCCATGCGTTCGCTCTTCCAGCTTGGGGTGGTTTCGCCGGAAAAGCCACCACGTTGGCTTCTGCCCCGAAGCTATTGGCGCAAGTGCGTCGCCGACAGTCGCGCGTTCATGCAGCTCTACATGGATAGCCCCGCACGTATCCATCGCTACTTTCGCTGCTTCACAAACATCGTAGGCGCACCAACCTGGCAGGCCAACATGGTGAGCTTCATCTTGGCTTGGGGCGTCATGCTGGGCTACAGCGACTGGAAGGATGCTTACCGTTGGCAAATCGGCGGCCCAATAGCACAGAGCAGCGGAAAATCGGGATGGAGTCGCCAGTGGCCGGTGCCCTATCGTTGGTTTCCGCTTAAGACGCACGAGAAGTACACAGAGACGCCGTCCATACTCTTTACAGACACTTCCATCGACGCCGAGACATGCAGCGATTGGCGCGACGCCTGGAATTATTTCAAGTCGTCGCAGAAGATTGACGACACGGGCTGGGACGGTCAAACCATCATGGAAACCATCCAGAGCCCCGCTTATTACGTGTACTTGCTGGGATCCATGCGGATGGCAGCGCGATTGGGTATTGCGGAAGCAGCCGAAATATCGGGCTGGCTCGAGAAGGTTCTGCCGAACACGGCCGGACACAAAGTTATGGCAGATTTTAAGAGGTGGTCAGTACTACCACCGTGATCTTGAGATGAACTTGTGCACGCCTGCCTCGACGTCGGCGTTCCCATCTTTTGCAATTTAATGTACTGAACCGCGACCGATCGGGCACGGAAATTGAGGCACCTTTGTGATTTTCATCTTCGGCGCTGCGCGTAGCGGTACAACTTGGCTGGGAAAGCTCTTCGACAGTCACCCCGACCTTTTCTATCTACACGAACCCGATATCACTGATCGCGGCATCGACTTGTTGCCCTACTGGTTCGAACACGCGCCATCCTCTCGGGAAGTAGAAAACGCCAGACAGTATTTGACTCGGCTCGCAACGAGACGCGCGCCGCGGACAGTCGGAATTCAGCCTTTCTTCCGAAAGAGTTACCGTGGTAGAGCGTCAGAAATTTCTCGTCGGTCGATCATATACGCAACCAAACTCTTCGAACGAATGGGCGCGACTGTCGCCGCAAGCCGTATTGAGATACCCGATCTCGCGCAACGAGGAAGCTGTCCGCGACTTGTAATCAAGTCTGTGAGCGCGTTGGGTCGTGCGGAAGCACTCCTGTTGGCCGAACCGTCGATCGCACCCGTACTTCTGATCCGACATCCTTGCGGATTCGTCAGTTCGATGTTGCGAGGACGGAGCCTGGGCGTGATGGAAGCTGCCGAAGGATTGGGACAGCTAGCTAAAACGCCTTCCGCGATTCGCCTGGGACTGAGCAATTGCGCACCAGACAACACCGACCAAATTGCATTGCTGGCATGGACCTGGTTGCTGTCAAATGTCGAGGCCAAATCTGCCGTCGAGCATGCCAAGGGTTGGATTCTGAGTTACGACGAGATTGCTCAAGACCCCGCACTTCACGTCAAGCAGCTTTTCCAAAGTTTGGCGCTCGGATGGCCAAAACAAACCCAACAATTCTTACACTCCTCCCAGCGTTCGGATGGCGATTATTATTCGATCTTCCGCAATTCGACGGAAGCTGCCCAGCGCTGGCAAAGGGAATTGGACGAGCGAACCATCAATCGCATTCGCGACATCGTGAGCCGCGATCAGTTGGGATCTAGATTCTTCGACGCTACCACCTCCTGATCGCGTAGTAGATTTCCTTGGCGCGACTGAGCTTGGTTGTAGAAAGTTTCTCAGTTTCATATCCAAAGGTCTTCAACGCGTCGCCCGCAAGTTCCTCAAATATCGTTCGGTCCGAAATGGACATTTTCTGCTTCCACTGTCCAACTAGAGCAGGGTCAGGAGCCCGAACGGAATTCTGGTGCCAACGCAGACTCTTGTTGGGAAGTTCGTCCCGCCCGCTACGATGATACTCCAGCATTTGCGGGCTGAATTGAACGTCAAGGAATTGACAAATTTTCCTCAACGTTGATTCGGGATGCAGTACTAGATCTTCGTAGCGCACTTCAAAATAGCTGTCGCCCAACACCTCTCCTACCTTTCGACCGATGAAAACCCTCCAGCGCCAGTCGTGAGCCATTCGCGGGAGACTGGGAATCCCCCAGACCAATGTACGGTTTGAAAGAGCGACATCCCGTCCATCGCGCACAATGTGCAGAAATCGACAGTCTGGAAAAAGCCGCCATAGTGTCCCCATTTCAAGAACATTCGATGGTGTTTTGTCACCCCATCGAGTTTTGTTTCGGCGTTCTGCATAAGTCGCGAAAATTGAATCCACCAAGGTCGCGTAGTCCTTGATTGGCTTTGCCAGGATCGCTTCGCGATCGAAGATCAACCCGCCCAATTTAACCAATGGGCGGTCAGCAATGGCGTCGAGCAAGCGCGACGAATTTCGGTGATCGCGCAGATCGCCGTATTCAGCATGCTTCTGGTAGAAGGCAGCGATAAAATCTGTCTCGTTCGGAACCGACAAATCCGGGTGGTTGTTGAGCATGAGCCGTAGCATCGTCGTACCCGAGCGATGGGCACCTCCAACAAACACCGGTGCTTTCATTGTGACCTCATCTGGCAGTGGCACATTATGGCTCGGCCTCGGCTCGCACGTGCTCCACGGCCGTGATGTTGCATGGCGAAAGCCAAGCCGTGATAGCATAAAAAATCGATTTGCCTCAAAGTTGTCTTGACGATTGGTGTCATTCGACTATCGGTTCGAATACTGAGAGCCAGAAAGGTCGGACACCGTCATCTCTCGGGAGGGAAGATGCGATCACGGACGTTACTTATACAAGTATGCATAATTGCAACCTGTGCTTTTGCTGTCGGCGAGCTGATTTCGCACTTTCCTTATCCATCGCCGCTAATCAAGCCGTTTTTGACGCCGCGGCTCAAGTGGCCGACCGAACAAGTTGAAGCATGGGTCGAATCTGAAAACTTCGACAGCGACTACCTCGCCTTCTTTGCTAGGGATCCAACACGAACTACTCCCCCCGGCGAGAATCTTGTTTCTCCATCCGACGGAATTATCAAAAACGTTGTTGTTAGGGGCGACATTGCATACCTCGTCATCGGTTTGTCGTTCTGGGACGTGCACGTCGTCCGCGCGCCCGTCGCAGGCGTCGTAACCGACATTGAGCAGGAGGGGTACAGTCTATTTGGTCGGAACGATAGCCAGCAAAAAATGAGAGAATCAATTTTTCTGCGAGGCAAGGCTGCACCCGTACAGCAGATCATCACTATCAATTCCAAATTCGGACTCGTGAAAGTCCGGCTCATCACAAGTTATTGGGCAAGTCGGCTCAAAGTCTTCGTTCATTTGGGCGACCGACTTGAAAAAGGCCAGCGGGTCGGACGCATTTTGCTGGGCAGTACGGTGGTTGGAGAATTCCCGAACCGGCTGCTTTTTTCCGTCAAGAAGGGGCAGCGGCTGGTCGGCGGCGAGACAATTATTTCTGAAGGTGCTGGACGATGATCCAAATAGTCTGGGAAAAGGGACGGTTTTCATGGCCCTTTGTCATCGGAGTCATTTTCGTTTCGGTTTTTGTGGTGGTCTTGGATTTTGTCTGGCGAACCGTAGTTGTCCCAGTTGGCGAGTTAGCGTTGTACGGCAGTGGCGCCGCGTTAGCTGTTGCTGTCGGCTTTCTGGTTCTCAATCTGAAAATCCGCCGTCGCAGTGCTTCCTAATCGAGTAGTTTTGCATTTCCGAATGTTTGCCCCTCAGGCGCGAACACCGATGCGTCGGTAGATCTCCGCGTAACGATCCGTGAGCCGGTCCCAAGTACGTTCCGTCTCAACATAGCGCCGGCCTTGCTCCGCGAGCTCCGCGCGGCGGGCCGGATTGGCGATGATTTGCTTAAGACAAGATGTGAGGGCCTCGACATCATCGGCGGCAAACAAGAGACCGGTCTCACCGTCGCGCACGAGTTCTCTGTGGCCGCCGACGTCGGACGCAACAACCGTTTTTAGCTGCGCCATTGCCTCGAGCGGCTTGAGAGGCGTAACCAGCTCCGTTAGTCGCATACGCTTGCGTGGAAAGACGAGAATGTCGGTCAAGCGGTAATAGTTCGGTACCTCACTGTGATGAACGCGGCCAACGAAGCGAACATAGTCGCCAAGATTTAGTTCTTCGACGAGTTGCTTCAATCGCGTTTCCTCCGGGCCGCCTCCGACCAGAAGAACAATGAAACCGACCCCGCCCTCGCGTAGTCGCCTGGCCGCCTCGAGCAGCAGGTCCAGACCTTCATAGGCGTAGAATGATCCAATAAACCCAAGCACGATTTGATCTTTGATGCCGAACCGATTGCGCAACGATGCCTCAGCGGCCTGCGGCGCGCCGGAGGTCAGGAGCGATCGGTCCACCGCATTGGGCACGATGGCGACGCGTTCCCCCGCAATGCCGCGCCCAATGATGTCCTTCCTGAGAGGCTCGCAAATCGGTGCCACAAAATCGACGCGGCGCATAGCCCACGTGTCAAGCATGCGCGACATGCGGTAGCGAACCGAACCCTCTCGGGCCGTGCCATGATCCACTGCCGCATCTTCCCACAGCGCGCGCACTTCGTAGACGATGGGCAAGCCGAAGCGCCGTGCAACTGAAAGAGAGGGAATGACATTCAGGACCGGCGAATGAGCATGGATGATTTCCGGTTTTTCAGATTGCACGATCTCGGACAGGCGTCGTCTCGTTGCTCGAATTTCGAGCAATTCGCGCATGATTGGTGTCGTCACCGCTATGGCAGGCGTTCGATGAAACGATAGTCCATCGATATTCTCATTCGCCACCGTACCATGATGTTGCCTTGGCGTCGTAAGGTGCACCGTCTCCCAACCGCGGGCGCGCTGCGCGCGAATGATCCCCAGTGACCTGGTGACATAGCCGCTTTGAAGGGGCAACGAGTGGTCAAAAACATGCAAAATGCGCATCGGCCAACGGGCTCATGTCACGAGTTCAATTGTTGTTTGACACATTCTCATACTTCAGAACGCGTCGATGCTAACGGCCCTGAAGGAATAGCAATAGAATCAAATAATTACTAAACAAGGGGTCGGAAAGCGCAAGGCCAATCACAGGAGCGATGGCGACGACGCTCCCTGCCGTCAGCAAGCCGCAATGAAATTCCGATGCTACAAGATTGCGAACAGGTCGTGGCGACTACTCTAAATGCCTTTCCACTATCGGAGAGGCACGCTTTAAACCAGTTTTCCGGTTTCGCGCAAAAACACAACGCTCGTGGTAGTAGTAGTAGTCGCTAAAGAATTTAACCGGATGACGCCCTGTTGAACGCATGAGTTCCAATCTTTTCATGCTGGCCCACGAGGCCGCATTCATTGCTTATGCTTGTTTCGCCGCGTTGATCATTTTTCGCGGCGCCCGAACTTGGCTAAGTAGTGTGCTCTTTGCCGCCATCGCAACTACCGCACTTTGGGCTCAAGTTTGGGTTGCGGCCGCGTTCGGTATCGTTCCGGCATGGCTTGACGCGGTTTGCAGCGGGTTACGCGATGCTGGTTGGCTTGGTCTTAGCCTTGCACTCATCTATCCGCGTGGTGGCGAGACGGTACCATGGCGGGCGCTACTGCTTTTTGCCCTGGTGTTGATTTCCTTCCAGATCGGATTGGATGCGAACCGCTCGGACGTGGGGACGATTGCCGGAATTCGCATCGATGGAACGCTAGCGCGAATTGCCGTCACGATCCTCGGTCTCGTACTCGTCGAAAACATCTATCGCAACTCGTCCGGCACCGAATTTTGGGCTCACAAACACTTGCTGATTGGCCTTTCGGGCGTGCTGGCCTTTCAGTTGCTCTCGCGGGTGCCGGAATTCCTGACCCATAAGCAGGACCCGAGCATGGTGCTGGCGCGTCCATTCGTGTTTCTGCTTGTTCTGCCGCTATTCGTTGTGAGCTCCATTCGGCTTCCCAACCTTCAAATGCGAGTGCACTCATCGAGGTCGTTCGTTTTTTACTCGGCAACTCTCATTGCGGCTGGAATCATGCTGCAGGGCGTCGCGGTTGCCGCTTGGTATGTGCGATCCTACGGCGGAACGAACGGCACGGTGCTTGCGGTCATCCTCGCGTTCGGTGGCGCGGTAGCGGTTGCGGTCGGGCTCGTATCGGGGAGTTTGCGCTCGCGCGTTCGAAAATTCATCAACGAGAATTTCTTCAGCCTGAAATACGACTACCGAATCGAGTGGGAAAAAGTAATTCACGCACTGTCATTGAATCCGAGTCAGGGGAGCGCCGAGCGTGTGTTGCGCACTCTGTGCGAACTCCTGGACAGTCCCGGCGGTGCTTTGTGGATTCATCGCGCAAGTTGGCATCAATATCTGCCTTCGGCGCGGTTGGCTCTCGCGAGCGCATTTGTTCCGATCCCGGAAAGGGATGCTCGGCTCGATCCTCTCCGCGACGACAAGACATCATACATTGTTCTTGACGGCTCATCGGGCGACGAGGCTGCCGAAGCGTGGCGCAAAGACTTTCCTACGGCATGGATTGTCGTTGCTTTGCGCTATCGTTCAAGCGTCGTCGGCCTTGCTATCTTGGCCAAGTCACGGGCCCCCAAGACCCTTGACTGGGAAGACGAGAACCTCATTCGGATCGTGGGCCTTCAGCTCGGCGCCTACCTCGTCCAGGAGGAGACGGCCCAATCGCTCGCCGATGCGCGGCAACTCCAAGAGTTCAATAAACGTTTTGCCTTCATCGTGCATGACATCAAGAACACCATCGGACAGTTGAGCCTGCTGGTGCGCAACGCCGGGCAGTTTGGACACAACCCGGAATTTCGCGCCGACATGATCACGACACTGGGAAACGCGGTCGAACGGCTCCAGGAATTGCTCAAAAGCCTGACGACCGTCGGCGAAGCAAGTGTCCCGGGTGCCAAAAATCCAGAAACCATTGATCTAATTGCTTTTCTTCGAGAATTTACTAAAGAAAAGGGTAATCTCGGACAAGGTGTGATATTAGATACAAGATACAATTCCTTGGGTTTGAAACTAGCTGACAGCACAAACTTGCGCCGCGTACTCGAACATGTCGTCGCCAACGCGTCCGATGCGTCAGACGGTAAAGGGCCCGTGGAGATCGCCGTGTCGACGGCGCGCGAAGTCGTGCGCATCGACATCACAGACCATGGTCGTGGCATGACCGACGCATTTGTTGCCGACGAACTTTTCAGGCCGTTGCGGAGTACAAAGGACGGCGGCTTTGGCATCGGTGCCTATCAGGCTCGGGAATTGATGCGCGATCTTGGCGGAGACATTTTGGTCAAGAGCAAAATCGGCGAAGGAACACGTGTGACGCTCACACTCCCGTTGCCGGAGGCGTCGGAAATTCGCGCCACATGAAGCGAAACTCACCCCAGGCCATTCAAGCCGAAACCGAACCAGATGAGCATATCCTCCTCGTTGAGGACGATGTCGGCCTGCAGAAGCAGATGCGCTGGGCACTTGCCCCCTACAAAGTCGACATTGCCAGCAGCCGGTTGGAGGCGCTTGCCAAACTTTCGGGAGAACTGGCTTATCACATCGTCGTTCTCGATTTGGGATTGCCGCCCGATGAAAATGGCGCGAGCGAAGGGCTGCGCACACTGGACGACATCCTCAGCAGTCATTCCGACACCAAGATCATCGTGGCCAGCGGCAACGTCGAGCGCGTCAATGCCGTTCGCGCTGTCGCAAGAGGCGCGTTCGATTTCATAACCAAACCGATCGATGTTGAAGTTCTCAAACTCGTCATTCAGCGCGGCTTCCGCATGTACGAGCTCGAAGAGGAAAACCGCGCGTTGCGCGAAGAGTCCGATCGCACAGCATCCGGGATGGTCTTTGCCTCCAACTGCATGGCTCAGGTCAGGCAAATGATCGACCGCGTCGGTCCGCTGGACGTGAGCGTCCTGCTCGTCGGTGAGACTGGCACCGGTAAGGACGTCGCCGCAAAGGCCTTGCACGACGTTTCGCCGCGCAAGGGCGAACCGTTCATCGCCATCAACTGTGCTTCGATTCCAGAAAACCTGCTTGAAAGCGAATTGTTTGGCCACGAGCGCGGCGCCTTCACTGGAGCAATCAAGCGGACGCACGGCAAGTTCGAACTCGCCAACAACGGCACGCTGTTTCTCGATGAAATTGGGGACATGCCGCTCGCCCTTCAGGCCAAGCTCCTGCGTTTTCTGCAGGAGCGCAAACTCGAGCGGGTCGGCGGTCGCGACTCGATCTCCGTCAATGTTCGCCTGATCTGTGCTACCAACCAAAAGCTGGAAAAGCTGATCGCTGAACAACGCTTCCGTGAAGATCTGTTCTATCGCATCAACGACGTTCGCCTCGAATTGCCGCCGCTACGCGAGCGAGAAGGCGACTGCGCGGTCCTTGCGCAGCATTTTCTCAACACGTTCAACCGGCTCTATTACAAGCAGATCTCGGGATTTACCGAGTCGGCACTCCAAGCAATGTCGATGCACCGTTGGCCAGGAAATGTGCGTGAGCTGGAAAACCGCGTGAAGCGTGCCGTCATCATGTCGGCGGGCAAGAGGATAACCGCCGAGGACCTCGATCTGGCCGACGTCAAGCCGGTTGCGCAAAGCTTGGACATCAAAACCGAAACGGAAAAATTGGAGAAGAAGCTCGCGCGCGAAGCGCTCGCCATCACGCAAGGTAACGTTTCAAAAGCGGCGAAGCTGCTCGGTGTGAGCCGCCCTCACCTCTACAACTTACTCGGCCAGGGCTAGTTGATTAGCTTTCAATTTCAGGAGCGCCATTTGAAGAATTTCGACTTGCCCGCCCGGCGGCTTTACAACGCGCGCACGCTCGTTGTTTGCGCAACGGTCCTCTTGCTTGTCGCCGGAGCACCGGCACAGGCGGCGATTTCACCTAGCACGCCAAGCGGCGCAAATGCCGACGCGCCGGCCAACAATGCGGCAGTCAGACAGTATGTCCAGGACGCACAAAAAGCGCTCAAGGAAGGCAACATTCGCCTTACCATCATCTTGCTCAAGAACGCGCTCAATGCGGCACCCAAGAACGCGGTGCTGCGCGCGCAGTTGGGCTTCGTCCTGCTGCAATCCGGCGATCCGGTGCAGGCGGAACGCGAATTGCGTCAGGCACGCAGCGACGGCGCACCACCAAAAGCGACGACGCCCGCGCTTCTTCAGGCGATGCTAATGCGTCACGAAGAGGCGAAACTGCTGGAGGAATTTCCCGACCCCGGGGCCACTGCGCAGGGCAGCGACAGCGCCGATATTCTGAAAGGCAGGGCGCTAGCGCTGCAAGCCACAGGTAAGCCAGCTGATGCCATGGCTGCGATAGATCGATCCTTGGCCCTGCATCGAGACATTTCAGGACTCCTCACCAAGGCACAAATCGCAGAGCTTCAAAACAACACCGACTTGGCCATGCAGCTCAGTAATGAAGCGCTCAAGTCCGACCCAAAAAATGCGGCCGTTCTGCTGTTCAAGCTCGGCGTTCTGATGCTGACAAACGACACAAAAGGCGCTTTAGCGCTGAGCAATCAGCTCCTTCAAACCTACCCGAACAATCTCCCCGCCCGCCTCGCGCGGATCGAGACTTTGCTCAAGCTCAAACAGGACAACCAGGCAAAAGCCGAAGTTGACGCGATCTTGGCCAAGGCGCCGAACGCCCCCATCGGTCTTTACTATAAGGCCTTGCTCAGAGCTCGTGCCAACGACGTCAAGGAAGCCTGGCGCATTGCACAATCGCTTCCGCCGGAATTCACGCAAGCGCAGCCGGCGACCGCGATCATAGTCGCGCAGATGGCAATCAGCAGCGGCAATCTCGATACGGGCGCCGCAATATTGAGCGCGTCGTTGGGGAAGTCGCCCAACAATGTCGAGCTTCGCCTGCGGCTGGCCGCGGTAAGGATGCGCCAGAACAGCCCGCAGGATGCTCTGAGCGTTCTTGAGCCGATCAAGGACTCTACCGATCCGCGCGCGCTGGCACTGCTCTCGCAAATCTATTTGAAACTCAATCGGTCGAGCGATGCACTCGATACCCTGAACAAGTTGAACACAGTCGCTCCTTCCAATCCTGGGGTCAAACGCGAGCTCGCGTTGGTTGAAATGCAGGCCGGACAGGCCGACCAGGCGCTCAAGGACCTCATCGAGCTTGGCGCTAAACAACCGACCGATCCGACCGTGGTCGCGCCGCTCATTGCAGCGTTGGTACAAGCCAGACGTTTGCCTGAGGCTTTGGCGGCTGCCGATCGGCTGGGCACCGATCCCAAGCAGCGCACGCAATCCTTGTTTTATCGTGGCCAAGTTCTCATGCAAGAGGGCGACACGAACGGTGCGCTCGCGGCATTTCAGAAGGTCCTTCAAATCGAACCCAAGAACGTTGCATCGCTGTATCTTCGCGCTCAATTGTTCGCTGCGCAGCATAAATTCGCTGAAGCAACTAACGATCTTCAAACAATCCTGACGATTGATCCAAAAAACGTCGCCGCGCTCATCAAGCTTGCAGAGATTGCCTCACAACAAAACCGGGATGGCGATGTCCGGAACCTGTTGGCGAAGGCAACGAGCGTGGCGCCGTCCAACCCAACACCACGACTTGCCCTGGCCCGTTATTTGGCGAGCAAGAAGGACAATAAAGCGGCTCTGGCGGCGGCTTCTGAGACTGTTCGAGTTCTACCTAACAATAGCGATGCTCTTGCACTGACCGGCGATCTTCAACTCGCTCTGGGCCAGAAGAAAGAAGCAATTGCGACGTTTCAGCGCCTAACCTCCCTAACACCGCAATCAGCTCGGGCACGCCTCCTGCTAGCCAATGCGCTCTTCGGCGCTGGCGATCGTGCCGGTGCAGCGGACGCACTCAACACAGCTGCCAGTTTGGACCCCAAATCTGGCGACGTTTATGCCGCGCAAATCAATCTGCTGTTTGCACAGGGCGACGTGAATGGCGCAGTCACAAAAGCAAAGGCATACCAGTCAGCGAACCCGGGAGCCGCGGCGGACGTTCTGCTCGCCGACACCTATGTTCGGGCAAAGCAGCTGAATCAGGCTGCCGCCGTTTTGACGCAAAGCTATGGCGTCCATCCCAACAGAACGACGTTGGCGCGCCTGGTGCAGCTGAAGATCGCGGGCGGCGACACCAAACAGGCGTCGGCCCTCCTCGCAAATTGGCTGGCTTCAAATCCGCGCGATCTCGAAGTACGAAGCCAATACGCGACGTTGCTCATGATGACTCGGGATACCGCTCGGGCGGCGGCGCAATTCGAAGTCATTCTGCAACAAGATTCCAAGAACATCGTCGCGCTGAACAATCTCGCTTGGCTCCTGCAGCGCAGTGATCCAAAGCGCGCTCTGTCACTCGCCGTGCTCGCCGACAAGCTCTCGCCCAACTCTCCTGATGTGCTGGACACGACCGGGATGATCAAGCTAGGGCAGAAGGACGCAAAGGGTGCGCTCGACATTTTGAATCGCGCCCATTCCTTGCGCCCGAAGGACGGCGAAATCACCTATCACGTCGTTCTCGCCTTGGACGCGAATGGAAAACGCGAATCCGCCAAGGGGCTGCTGGCGGCGTTGCTAAACAGCGGTGTGAAATTCGCCGACCTTGCCAACGCAACCCAGCTGCTGGCAACATGGCATTGATCGCGGCCGGGCGTTAGATTGATTTACCCCAGATTGCGCACCAGAGCGGGGCCGATCAGATTGGCAACAGGCACCGGAAGACGTTTCCAGACCTCTATCAGAAGCGAGTATTTCGGATTGAGCGGATTCTTGTCGGGTAATGTTACGCCAGGCCGCAAGTGATATTCGTACTCCAGCCAGGCTGGCTCGAATCCCCAGTTTTTTTTGAACGCGAATGCCCCGGTTCCTGCTTTGCTGCGTCCAAAATCGAATCTCGTGTACCCTCGCTCGGCTGCGCGGCGAATGACTTCCCAATAGAGAAAGTCATTGGCGCCATTGCGGCGTGCCGCGATCGTGCCGCCACCATAATAGGGCAGGACTGTGTCCTTGAAATAGAAGTTCAGGACCGCACTGACCGCGGTAGGACCATCCTTCACGACAACGATATCGCAATCGTTTCCGAACACGTGCTTCAACGCAGCAAAGTATTTTTTTGGAAACACGGGGGTTCCTAAATTGCGCACGCTTTCGGCATAGACATCGAATAGTTGATCGACATTGGTATCGACCTCACTCGTTAGATGGCCTTCAAGAGTCTTGCGAATCACGGCACGTTGCTTGCGCGGGATGGCAAGAAGATTGGCTTTGTTGTCGCCGCTGATGGAACCCGCAAAGGTGGCGTACAAGTCCTTCCGCGGTGTCCAGCCCGGATGGCAGGCCCTTTTGCTGCGAAATTCGACGTAAGGCGCGCCCGTTTTCGTTTGAAGTGCTAGCGCCGCTTCGGTCAATGCGGCGTCGGCGTCATGGTCGGCGCTCAATGGTCCGCCTTCTACGCAGAATGGAGCGGCGATAAGTGCGTTGCCAAACAAGAAACTGCGCTGGTAGACCAGGGGCAGGACGCCAACGATCGCCGCATTGCGTTCCGCAACAAGATAGTGCGGCTCCAATTTGAAAACGTCTTTGAAGATTCCCTTCCAGCCGATCAGGTGAAAAAAAGTTCCCAGCTCACTGGTACGCACGAACCGATCCCATGTTTCGGCATCGGCGTCGACAAATGGACGAACTGTCAACAAGGAATCCACCGAGACGTTCAGAGCAGTTGTATTCTGCTCGACTCGATCTGACGGGTTGCCTTGCAAGAGGCGACCTAGAAAGTATGGCTGACGTAAAGTGTGAAGCGATAGTCACTTAGACTGCCCGTGAAGGGCGACAATGCCACCAATTCCCGGGACGAATGACGGTCTAAATAATCACCGCGGAACGAGATTTGCATTTCGCGAGTAAGCGAATAACGCAACTCCCCACCAGCCGAAAATATGCGTGCGGAGCCACCGAGTTCCTGAGATGTGGTATAGGCGCCTCGAAGGGTGCCCAATAGCAGCGGCGTGATGTCGCGCGAGAATCCAATTCGACTACCATAAGAGGTCGTGCGTGGCGGTCCGACCAGGACGCCGCTCAAGAAGGTGCGTCTCGTACCAAAAACCGAAAGATTGAAGTGATTGCGTTCCAGATCCTCGAACCACGTCAAATATAAAGTCTGATAGCGCGAAATGTTTTGATCAAATGAAAGATTGCCCAGTGCCTGAAAATCGAATGTCGAAAGCAGAGGGGGCGCTCCGTTGTCGAACACATCGTACTTGGAGGTAAGATCGCCATTCGGCGTGGATATCAGATTGTTGAGGGTGTCCAGTAGCTGACCCTCCGGGGTGGTAATTGAGTCATTGGCGGAACCGACGATCGTCGCGGTCGGGCTCCAACTGTATCGCAGGCTGCCCAGATAGCTGATGTCCCTGTACTTCTGGCCGACTTCGATCTCCAAATCAAAGTCCGGACCAAGAGTGAGCGCAAACCCACCCATCGCGATCAGGCCCGAAACGTTATGAGCGAGCGGTTTCGTGTCGCTGATCGCTTCATAGCCACCTGTGGCGAGCAATGAGAACTCATGGCTGATCGCGTACTTAAAAGTGCTTGAGCCGGCCTTGTCGGACAGCAGTCCTTGCTTGCGCTTGGTCTCGACAAACGCACCAATAACGTTCCACGTCAGTCGATCGAAATCATCGCCACTCGTGAAGCGCTGTGTGACACCGCGGGTCGTTGTGTCTTCCGGACCGGTGATGCCTGGAATGACTGGAACCGGCGTCGAGCCTGTAGGACGGGTAAAGTAACTCCCACCGTAGAGCGGCATTGTTTGCGAATCGGCAAAATTACCAATTCTGAATTTCAGGACTGGCTGAACGAAGTAACCATACGAGCTGCGAAATCCGTTCGCCACGACTCGATTGCCGGCAGTGATAACGCCTAGATCGCTCGTGACTACCGGAGTTGCGAATGCCTTGGCGCCGATTGTGAGGTATTCGGGGATGGCGTCCAAGTCTCCCAGCGCGAGAAGCGAGTTTGTGAACTGGGTCGGTTGTCGTCCTTCCGCGTAGAAATCGGCATTGAACGTATAGTCTGCGGACAATGTGACACGGCTCGTCAAATCGCGAACATGTGCACTCAATCCGACCGAAGAAAGGAAATCCGATCTCGAGCCTCCCGGCAAACCGCTAGCGTTGTTGACGTAACTTTCGGCGGCATGAACTGCACCATAAAAATCGAAGGCTGGCGGCGGAGTTCCGACGATCGTCTCGCCTGTCGGCTTTTTGGCCGTAGCTGGCGGTCGATTTTTGGTTACGGTCGATTGTGCGACCTTTATGGGCGTCGTGGCATCCGACGCTCCATCTTCCTGCGCCAATGCAGCCGCGCCAGTGCCCGCGCACAAAATGCTGGCGACCGCCGTGAGCCTCGCGATCTGCACGGTGCGTGACTTCATGGCGCGATTCATTGGCCGTAAATGTCGCAAGAATTGCTTCCCTCAGACGAGAACGCGCGCAGGCAACGCGCGCGCACTCAGAAGTACGACTGCGGAATGATGATGACGTCGCCAGGTTGAAGATCCGTATTGGCGCTCATGTCTCCATCCTTCAACAAGTCGGTCAGCCGAATGATGGTCGTGACTTCCTGACCATTGACGTTACGGACGAGCTTCGCCCGGTTACCTGCGGCATAGGCCGTCAGTCCACCAACCGCGATCATCGCGTCAAGCGCGGTCATGTGCGCTTGGAAGGGAATCGCCTTTGGCGTCACCGCCTCGCCGACAATGCGGATCTGTTGACTGTAGGGACCGACGAAGTTGCTTACTATGACCGTTACGATCGGATCGGAGACGTATTTCTTGAGACGTGTCTCGATTTCGCGACCGAGTTCGGCGGGCGTGCGGCCCGCAGCGACGATGTCTTCGACGAGTGGGGTTGAAATGCGGCCGTCCGGACGCACCGGAACCTTTGTCGACAGTTCGGGGCTGCGCCAAACCGAAATTTCGAGATTGTCACCCGGTCCGATAACGTAACTGGCCGTATCGGCCGGCGTTGCCGAAACGGGTGGTGCCTTGGGACCACCGGCGGTGCAGCTCGCGAGGGCTAGAAGGCCCAATGAAGCCAAGGCGAGCGCCAATTTGCCGGCACAACGTTTTAGGGCAGAAGATGATCGCATGAGATTACCCCCGAAAATGGCACTGACTCCCACTTCATGGGCCAGAGCAGCTGTAAAGTATTGAATCCCAAGGGGAGATGCAAAGCAACATCGCACGCCTCCCCCGCCAAACGCCAAAGATTCCCGTTTGTCCGATAACTCTGAAGCAGGATGTTCGTTCGCTATCTCCCAACGAACTCGCCTTCATTTCGCTCCTTCGATGTGCATTTCCCCCGAGTCCAGACCGTCGACTCGCCGTAAGATTGAACCTCAGTGGTCGTCGTGGACGGGGCACCACCGTTGCACTTTTGTAACCAGATTTGACAACTTTGCGAATTTTAACTTTAAGACTCCACCTCGAGAGCCATTTTTTACCATGGCACGAAGCTTGCGTATTCGCAGTCGGCGTTAACTTCGACGGTCTAAAGCATCCGTTCTACGAAGGGGGCAACCGCGGCGCGATGGCTTCGACGGATTCCAAGCACGGCAGCGAGAACGCGGGACCCGGGCAGTCCGAGTGGAGCCATCGGCGAAGCGCCGCCGTCTTGCTCGCTGGAGGTGTCGTTTTTTGGGCGATCGTTTTGCTGGTTCTGGTGGAGCTCGGTTTCTTCTGACTTATGATGCCTTTCCCTTATTCGTCGCCACATGACCTTCCGTCCAGCAAACTGCAGCAAGGTTCCAGGCAAGTTATTTTGTAAAAGAAGTTGACAAGTCAACGCCTGATCAGAACGACGTGAGAAGTTAATCCATTATATTTCAAAGAGTTACGAAATTGGCGCGCGAATTGCTTGGCTAGAGCCACCTAGGTTCACACGGGGTCAGGCATGCATCATTCTAAGTTCCTTTTGGGCGCTATTGGGCTCGCGGCATCGATGGTATTCGCAGCTCCGGCAGCGGCGATCCCCGTCTGGACTGGGCCTGTTACTGTCACGACCGGTCCGCTCGATTGCTCGGAGGGCACGGGATCGTTGTGTCCCGCCCCGAACACCCTACTGCTCAAGAACACTGTCGACTTCGGCGCCAGTTTGAAAATCGGCTATGGCGGTCCGGTGACAATTGCGGTCGGCGCGCCGATTTCGATAACCAGTCTCATTGTTTTCTGTGATGACCTCGCGCAAAAACTCCCGCTCAATAAGCACCTCCCCGGTTACTACGCGTCCGATCCGGCTACGCCGTCGCAGGTCGTCGACTATTTGAATGTCGGCTCGCTGACCATAGCCCAGGAAATCATGGGTCTTACAGCCCATGGCACGTTCGAGGCGATCAACGGTCTCTTGGACCCCGAAAGGGGCGCCGCGTTCCAGATGGCGATCTGGGAACTCGAATATGGTGGAACTGCAACCTTCTCGGGCGACCCAAATTTCCAGTCGCTCGTCAGCACTCTGATTGCAAATGCCACCTCGGACTATAGTTTCTTCACCAACACGTCGATCTGGCTGGTGCCGTGGACGTTTGTGCAGCTCGAGTCACCATGCGACGCAGGCCGCGTCGGCCTGGTGACGAAGGATCCGCCGCAGAATAAGCCGCTCGTGGGGGTTAATCCGAACTGCCAGAACCACCAAGGGCTGATTGTCGCCCTTCCTGGCACCGAGCGTGAAAGCATTCCTGAACCGATCACGCTCACATTGTTCGGCGCGGGAATTGTGGGTGTGGCCGCCTATCGCCGTCGCCGCAAGAACGTAGCTTAGAAGAGAAAATTCATTCAGGTCGGTGCAACTTTAAGGTAGTGGTTTAGATCAGGAGAATGACATGAGAACCCTTTTGACGATTGCCGGTGTTGCCCTTGGCATGTGCCTGGTGGCCGAACCCGCATTTGCAACGGTCTCCGTTCCGGAGCCGATGTCGATGTCACTGATTGCCGGTGGTGCGGCCGCGATTGCAGCCGTTAGGATGCTGCGCCGGAAGTAATGGCGTTCTGTCTGAGAAGTCTGGAAGGACTCCTCGGATTGCGTGACAGACCGCGTTGAGCCGAGTCAACGAGGCCGGGCTATCAAATGCAAAATGGGGTCGTCGTTAACGACGGCCCCATTTTTATTATCCACCGAGTGCCCTTATAGGCTCAGCTTCAGTCTGGTGATGATCGTCGCCGCATTGCGGCCCGCTTGGCCGCCGACGTCCATCTGATAGGCCGCGTTCGATTGCAGCGATAGCCGGCCGTCCAGGAACGACTTGGTGTAACCGACTTCCAGATCCGTCTCAGGCGTGGCTTCGACGAAATTGACCAGGCCGTGGCCGATCGTGAGATTGCCCATACTGTCGGCATCGGTTGCGACTGTGAGCCGGCCGCTGCCGCCGTAGAGGTGCATGGGCCGCGTGAGAGCAAAGCCGAGCGAGTCGTCGCCGAACACGTTACGCGTCGCGACGGCGATGCCGTAAGAACGGCTGCGAAGTGCGCTGACCGAACTGAGCAGCCCGCCTGATCCGCCGTTCAGGCGCGAAATGCCCTCGCCATATGCCAGCGTGGCAATCCAGCTGTCACCGAGACTGAAGCGCATGCTCGCGTCTATGGCCGATGTGCTGGCCGAACGCGCGACGTTGAGCGCACCGGTGGTCGCACCGCCCAGGACTCCGTTGGACTCGCCCGTTTGTGACGCAACGACTCCAAGACCTCCCCAGTCTGCAAAGCGCCATGAGACGCTCATCACGGCGGAGTTTGCGCCGCGCAAGTCGTGCGAACTGAACGAGTCAGAGCGCACGTACCGGGCAAATTCGGAACCAGAAGTGAGACCGAGCTGCTGATACTGCGGAGCGAGCCACGAATATCCGGTACGGACGTCGAGCCCGTCAGCCACATTGATCGTGGTGCCGGCATAGTTGCCGCCGTCCGTCAACGACGCATAAGGCGAGTTGACCGCAGAGGCTGAGAGGAACAATCCCGCATAGGCCGGACTCGTGGCCGCGTCATATTGATTGAAGCGACCAGAGAGGCGCAGGTTGTAGCCGAGATCGAAGCTCAAATGGTCGAACGGCGCTGCGCTCACGGCGACATTCGTCATGTAGCCATGCACGACGTCCTGCGCAGTTGAACCAGAAGCAAACGTGGCCGGCGTCGTCACCGTGTTCACGAAGCCCGACATTGTGACGAAGCCCAGTTGCGGCGAATAGGTCTGGCTTGACACCGCCTTCAGGCCGCTCTCCGTCGTTCCTTGCGCGCTTGACTGCGCAAGAAGTTGGTCGAGCATCAGGAACGATGAAGCGTCGAAGCCATCGTTGTGAATGCCCTTGGTGAGGTCGGCCGTATAGTCGCGTCCGAACCTGTCGAGGACGACCACACTTTGCAGAAGCTTGCTGCTGGCCAGGCCGACGCTCAACACGCCGCTGACTGACGCGGTCGAGACGCCACTGACCGTGCTTTGGGTGGTGGTGACGCTGGTGCCGCCCGTCACGACGCTCATAGTTCCGCTCGGTTGCAATGCGTTGGCGAGGTTCACTTCGCCCATGCCGTAAATCGGATCCGGTCCGGGAGCGCCCAAATCGATAGTCGTTCCTAGAATGACGCTCGCGACTTGCGACATCGAGAGATACGGCCAAAGTCCTTTGATGTCCGCGGCAACGCCGCTGACATAAGGCGTCGCCATCGATGTTCCGGACAGCTTCCCATATCCGCCGCCGCCGACCGACGAACTGATGCCGACGCCGGGCGCCACCACGAAGTAGTTCATCATGCAATACGTGCCGCCGGTTTGGGCCATGCACGTATTGCCGGGAGTCTGACTCCACGACGCAATGACGCCGCTACTGTTGACGCCGCCGACGACGAGCATTGAGCCGCGTACGCCATCATAGAGCGCAGCACCAGCCATGAATCCGCCAGTCGGAACAGAAGTACCAGAGTTGCCGGCCGCGACGACCAACAGCGAACCATTCGCCACAGCCGTTCTCGCCGCAGAAAGATCGCTCGATGTCAGAGTCGATCCGCCCAGGCTGATATTGATAACATCGGCTCCGTGCTGCGCAGCCCAAATGATGCCCTGGTCAATGTTGCCGGGACACTGTCCGTTCGACGGATCACACACGCGCACCGGAAGGATCGACGCGTTATTGGCAAGGCCGGTCGTCAGGCCGGCTGCGATGCCGGCGACATGGGTTCCGTGCGTCACTGTCGGCCAAATTGAATCGTCGCCGCCGAGCTTGTTGTCCGCAGTCGAGCACAGGGTGGTCGAGAAACCGGCGAAACATGCGCCCGGAAGCACACGGGAATGGCCGGATGCGTTGAGATATTCCGGGTGATTGAGATCTACGCCGGTGTCGATCACACCAATGATCACCCCCGTGCCATTGGCATTGCCAAGGAACCCCATCGTGCCCGCGATTGCTCTGGCGCTGCCTGGATAAGCTGAGAACGGGGCCGGAGCAGGCGCAGGAGCTGGTGCCGGAGCAGGTGCTGGTGCCGGAGCAGGCGCTGGTGCCGGAGCAGGCGCTGGGGCCGGAGCAGGTGCTGGGGCCGGAGCAGGTGCTGGTGCCGGAGCAGGTGCTGGTGCCGGAGCAGGTGCTGGCGCCGGAGCAGGCGCTGGTGCCGGAGCAGGCGCTGGTGCCGGAGCAGGCGCTGGTGCCGGAGCAGGCGCTGGTGCCGGAGCAGGTGCTGGTGCCGGAGCAGGTGCTGGTGCCGGAGCGGGTGCGGGCGCCGGAGCTGGTGCCGGAGCGGGCGTGGGCGCAGGTGCGTTCGGATGATTCTTCCTTTTTGATGCGTCGGGCTTGGCTTGAACAACCGTGCCGTCACTGCGCGCAACGTTGTATTCGAATGCTGAACGTGCCGCTGCGAATGCGAGTCCAGTGATGTCGTCGTTCACTTTGAGGTGTTTTTTTGCGGTCCGCGGCGTGTCAGGCCGATCGGACAAAATCGCGCCGCGCAAGCCTGAGTCGAGCGCCGCATGTGCTGGTGTCGCCAAAGCGATTGGAGCAAGCGCAGAGCAGGCGAGAAGCAGATTGCGGACATTCGACATGTGGACACACCCGTTGCTGGTTGCGGGTGAGCCTAGAGACGGCGATTTAACGCGTCGTTATCTTCTTGGCTAAAGTTGTGTCGACGTTCAGTTCTTTTCGGTTCTTGATCTGGAGCGGATTCCGTAACCAGGCACGCGACAAGAAATCCGCTCGCGGGCTGCAAATCTTCTAACACTTGTCAGCGACAACACTTAAAGGCTTATCCATTTCGTTTAGCCCTTTTACGCTCTGTTCACGCGCCGCGACTAATGTCAGACATGGCCCCGAGCTGGATTCCAGCACACCAAAATGCCGAGTGGACATGACGAAAACGGCACTCAGTTCCCTTCCAACCGCTTGGCAAGACTGGATCGTTGGCAATCTGGCTCGCGCCTGCGAGCCCGCCGGGATGGCTGAAATCCTGGTACGCGATGGTCGCTTCGATCCAAGCCTTGCCCGCTCCGCGATTGAAGAAGCGAGCGATGGGCGCGTCAAATTGTGTCAACCAGCTCTCGCCGCTTTGCCCGACATCGACACGAGTTCGAATTCCATCCGCACGTCCGATCGTGTCGTCGATGTTCTCTTCACCATGGCGTCGCCGCGCATCGTTCTGCTCGGCAACGTCCTGAGCGAAGAGGAGGCTTCTGCACTGACTGCATATTGCCAGTCGCGTCTCGAACGCTCGCCTGTTGTCAATGATGACGACGGAACGATTCAGCAGCATCAGAGCCGAACCAGTCGCGGCGCCTTTATCCAGCGGATGGAGACCGAACTTGTGGGTCGAGTCGAAACGCGTCTCTCAGAACTTGCCCGTTGGCCGGCCGATCACAGCGAAGGTCTGCAGATTCAACAATATGATGCGACCAATGAGTATCGGCCGCACTTTGACTGGTTCGATCCGGAGCTACCCGGGCCGCGCAAGCACATGGACCATGGCGGTCAACGGCTTGCGACATTCGTCATCTACTTAAGCGATGTTGAGAGCGGCGGCGCCACAGCCTTTCCGGAATTCGGACTCGAAGTCTGGCCAAGGAAGGGCAATGCGATATTCTTTCAGAACACCAACATCCAGCATGTTCCTGACAGGCGTACGCTGCATGCCGGCACTCCGGTTGTGCGCGGCGTCAAGACAATCGCAAACAAATGGTTGCGAGAGCGCACATACTGAGAGAACGCGACGGATTACCAATCCGGCATCGTCGGATTCGCGTAGCTGAATTGGTTGGGAATCGTGAGATTGGAATAGGAGAACGACAAGCTGACGTCGAGCGACGTCACCTGGTGCCACCATCCAAGCGGCAAAAAGACGGTCTCCCCCGCTTCGACCACGACTTCCAGCATCGTCACGTCGGCAAATAACGGAAAGCGCGCCAGATCCGGCTTATCCACGTCGATCGGACTGAAAACACCGTTGAAGTTGTACAATTTCGGAGTCTGCAACGGTGAAATGAAACGCCAGCGCTTGCGGCCCACGACCTGTGTGTGGAAAAGCATCAGCGTGTCGTGATGCAGCGGAGTCACCGTTCCGGCCGGGCCGAACCAGAACGAGGATGAACGCGAAAGCTGTGCGCGATCGCAGATCGACGGCAGGGTGCCGATGTCGTCGAGCAATGGAGCGAAACCCGGCTGGCGCAGCGCCTCGTTGTTCGCTGTCATATAGTAGTCGTTGGTTGGACCACCTGAGAGCACTCGCTCGATGAAATCGCCGAACGGCTGCATCTCGCGATGATCGAGTTTGTTTTCTTCGTAGCGTGCGTCGGAATTTCGCCCGCACTGAATCTCAACGCTGAGGTGTCCGAAATGTTGCTTCAGATAGGTCGGCGACCAACGGTTCATGGCAGGCCAATCCGCGGTGACGTCGGTGAGCACCAGCGGCCGGCTGCCGCGCACGTACCGCTCGATGAATTCATCGGCTCCGACATCGCGACGCTTTTCGACAGCGGCATAGCTCGGGGCTGACTCCCATAGGCGCTGCTGGTTTGCGACAACTGACTCGAGCTTGCGCAACAGTTCCTGATGGCGACGTGCCGCAAGGTATACCGGATTGGATTCCATATGCATGACGGAGATCTGCGCATCGTGGGGATGAACGCCTGCGGCAATCATCGTCGTTATGACGGACTCTACCGTGCAATCGCGCAACCGGTTTTCGGCGATCCACTGCCTCCAGCTGTCATCGATTGCGCGATAGCTGATTGGTGGAGGTGCTGGAGTGAGCTTGGGCAAGGGACGGCTCATCGATCGCTCTGTTCCTGCAACATCTCGGGTGCGCAGACGCCCATGGGCACATGCGGTTCGCTGCAAGTCTGGCTCTTTCTGATTAAGTTTTTCTTCAAGAGTCCCGCGATTTAGCGATAACGCCCTAGCTGGACGTCGTCATTCAGGTCCTGAAGGGTTCAGGCCGCTTTCTTTTTGCGGCGGCGATAGGCGGCGACAACGGCAACGCCTGAGCCAAAGATTAGCAGGCTCGCCGGCTCAGGTGCAGTCACAACCGCGGGCGTGACAATCGGGCCCGCGGACCCATCACCGGTCGGCACGTCAATCACCAACGTCCCGCCATCCCCGGAACCCGTCGAGCTTCCGCTACCATCCGCAGAGCCCGTCGAACTTCCGCTACCATCCCCGGTCTGGCAGGCGCTCGGATCACTGATCGGGTCGGTAATTGGTCCTGTTGTTGGGCCTGGAGTTCGTGACGAACGCGTTCCCCGTCGCCCGACCTTTTGCGTCGCTGGTATTACGCTAGCTGGTGTTACGCTATCAGTCGCAGGTGTAGTCGTTCTAATTGCTGCCGAAGACTTCGGCACTCGCGTGTGCCCGCCTCTGTGCGTCACGGGCGTTACCGGCGTTACTGGAACGATTGGGCTAGTTGTGTCGCCGGCGCAGTCGACGACGGGAGGCAGTATTACAGGGCCCCCTCTCGAGTGCCGCGTGTGCGTCGAGACTTTGGTCTGATGCACGGAAATTGTGCCGGTGCTTCCGCCAGAGCCGTGGGCAGCAGCAAAAGTATGGACGAGACCCGCTGAGGTCGGCGCACTCCAGAGCAACGCCGTGAACGACGCCGCGAACGTCAAACAATTCCGGGGCTTCAAAATGGCCATTAGACTGCCTCAGCTACAGTTTTCGAGCATAAATCGTGCCAGGCGATAACCTATTGATTGGTCGTGTCGCCTGACACAGACCGCTTCCAAAGTGGAGCGAAACTGTAAAATATTCTTACAGTGGATCGCACTGCGACCCGTCCGTTTCTAGCGCCAAATCTTCAATAGCCGTTGAGCACTTTCTCGATCGGCGAAGTCGTCGCGGCTCGCCACCGTCGACAACAACGCTCTCGCATCCGCGCGAGCACCATTCGCATCCAGCGCCGTTGCAAGATGAAAGGTGATTTCCGGATCCGAGTCTCGCAATTGATGCGCGCGCCGCAGAGATGACAGAGCGCTCTTTGCATCCGACTGGCGTAGCTGCATGCACCCCAACGTGTCCCAGTAGTCCGGCGAAGCCGGCAGCAACTTCACCGCGCGTTTCGCGAGATCAAGGGCTCTGGCTGGCGCTTCGTTCATCACCAGCCAGGAGAGATTGTTCAACGCTAGGGCGTCGTCGGGATGTTCACGTACCAATTGTTCGTATTGCGTACGCGCGCCCTTTAGATCGTGAAAACGCAAAAGCGTGAGCGCGAATTGTCGGCGCGCCAACAGATTGTCGTGATGTTGCGCGATCCAGCTTCGCAAGCTCGCCAGTGCAATGTCTTTTCCGAGCGGCGCCAACGCCTCGCCGCCACCCTCTCCGATTGCACGCGCGATATAGCGTTGCGCCTCGGCAGGACGCTTGGCCATCAAATAGGCCCGCGCAAATAAAACAGCGACGCGCGGATCCTTGGAATCCTCCACAACGGCCAATGCGTTAAGCGCGTACTGCGGGCTCTTCTGGCGTAGGCGAATGTCGGCCAGTTTCAGCCGCGGCTCGAAAAGGCTCGGATCGGCGGATACGGCGACACTCAATATCGTCGCGGCGCTATCCAGGAAGCCTGCTCCGAGCGCCATGTCCGCAACATTGACCGCAATCTCGGGGTCGGACTGCTGAAACTCGCGCGGTAAGGCATGCGCGATGCCCCAGGCGCCTGAGAAGTTCCCCTCTCGCGCCAGAATGATTGCGCGATAGTAATTCGCAATGACCAAGTTGGCTTTCTGCGCGAGGATGCGGTCGACGTCGGTTTTGGCGTCAGCGGTCATTCCGACGGAAAGGTAGACCTTGATGCGCGTAAGCCGCGCGGCAAGGCTGCGCGGGCTACCGGCGACCAGACGTTCAGCAATTGCCAGCGCAGCTTCCTGGTCGCCGCGCTTTAAAGCGACGCTGCTCTTGAAGACAAGGGCACCGACGTTACCGGGTGCCAGGGCGAGTGCATCATCTGCAAGCTTGTCGGCCTGAGCCCAATCCTCTTGCAGGAACGCGATCCGCGCGGCGGCAATGAGACCGTCGAAATCACGCCGTATCGCCAGAGAGCGCTGTATCGCGATTCGCGCCGCGCCCTCGTCGTTGAGCGCTTCGAGCGCCGAGGCGCGCGCGCGCAAAATCGTCGCCGCTACCGGTCCATGATCGGACGGAGCCGGATCCGGAAATAGATCGAGCACGACTTGGCCCTCGCCGCGCGCGAGCATCGCCTCGAAAAGCGGCCCCAATACGTAGTCATCTGGCGCGCCCAAACTGCGGGCGCGATCAAGCGCATCTTCGGCGTCGGCAAAGGAGCCGCTACGGTTGAACGCAATTCCGAGCTCGGTCAGTACGTAAGGGTTCGTCGGCTCCATGCTGACGGCGAGTTTCAGGTCAGTAAGTGCGCGCCTGATGTCATCGCCCCGCAGCGCGTTCCGCGCGTCAGCAATGAGACCCGCGACTTTGGGGTTGGGCGAAGGCACAACTCTCGCCGGCGCGTTGCTAGAAGCGGCTTTGGCGGGATGACCGAGAGGGGACAACGCACAACTCATGATCGCGGCGCTGGCCACAACTCGGATCGACTTCGAAACTTTGAACTTAATGGGCCACATAGGTTACGCGCCAGACCGCATTCTCATCGGCAATAAGAAGACTGCCATCCTTCGCCACCGCGAGGCCCGCAGGAGTCCCAAAGACGATCGGCTTTGCGATACCCTTGTCGGACGTTCCACCGGATGCGGAAAATCCGGTCGCAAAGTCCTCATATCCTCCAGTCGGTTTGCCGGCGTCAAAGCGGACGCGAACAACCTTGTAACCGTCGGGATTGCCGTACGGACCCGAACCGTGAAACGCGACGAATGCATCGCCCCGGTATTGCGCTGGAAACTGCGCGGCATCGTAGAAGACTAGCCCGAGGGGGGCGGAATGCGGCTCGAACAAAACATCGGGAACAACCGTCTCGGCGACCAGATCAGGACGCTTGCTGCCGAAAACAGGATCCGGATGCGGACCAATATAGGCGTAAGGCCAGCCGAAGAAATCGCCGCGCCGAATATGGGCGAGATAGTCCGGCGGCAAATCACCTCCCAATCTATCCCGCTCGTTGACGGTCCCCCAGAGCTCGTCCGTGTGCGGATAGAATGCGAGCCCGACGACGTTTCGCAGCCCACTGGCGTAGGTACTCATACCGCCGTCCGAACCGACTTCCTGCACGGTTGCGTCGGGCGATGGCGCCTCCAGCACGTCGCCACGTGCGCCAATCGCCAGGAAAATTTCTCCCTTCGAGCTGATCGCGATTTCGCGTGTCCAATGCCAGCCTTCGGGTCGGAGATCTGACGCCTGTGTGATCCGTGTCGGCTCGCTCGCGGCAACGAGATCTCCGTCCTTGTAGGCATAACGCCATATGGCCCGAAGATCGGCCACGTAGAGCGCCCCGCCGTGAAACGCCATGCCATGCGGCTTGTCGAGACCACCAGCAAACGTCGAGATGGTCTCGGCTTTGCCGTCGCCGTCTGCGTCGCGCAGAACTGCGATCGTGCCCGTCCCTGATTGGGCGACGAATACATCGCCGTTCGGCGCCACCGACAGCCAACGCGCATTCTTCAGTTGCGACCGCGTGACGAAGGCCGCGATCGCGAAACCTGGCGGGACTGTGGGAACAAAGCCGGCCTTTCCACCGCTGAAATTGGGTGAAATGTCGTTGGGTGGCGTCGAATAAGGCAAAGGGAGTTCGAAAGGCGAAAGCCGGAATTGATCGCCCGGCGCAGCAATCGCCCCAGGGGTGTTCAGTAAGCACACAACGGCAATCGACCAAACTCGTGCGCTCATCATGAACCTCCAGGCATAGATCAAAACGCCCAAATGCGTCTCTTCCGACTTCTGTGGCAGGTCCCCCTAGACTCCGCCATCTGAGTTCCATGGCTTTTATATGTAAATCATAGTTACATTTTCGGCCCATCGAATCGAGCTAACCCATTGATTCAATGCAATGGCATGCAACTTGCTACGCTAGTGGCCAGGGATAGTCAGACCTGTGGAGAATGCAATGAAATCTACAAGATTCTTGACCGCAGCTCTTTTGGGGGGCGGATTGGCCTTGGCGGCGAGCGGAGCGGCCAGTGCCGCAACGATGTTTAGTTCCTTTACCGCATGGTCGGTGGCAGTTTCAAACTCGTGCCAGACCACGAGCGGAGAGGGAGGTGCCGACTTTACATCCCATACCTCAATTGGACCGCTCCTCTGCGGTTCGACTCTTTCCAGCATCAACCCATCAGTGGAAACCAGAACGGTCGGCACAAGTTGGTCGACGTGGCAAGGTCAACCCGGTAGCGATGGAACCACGGTCTTCTTCGACGATACGACGTCGCTCACCGCAAACTTTACTCCAGGCACAATTCTCGGCCACCCCGTGGACGCTTTCGGCTTTTATATGGAACCCGACACCTTCAGCACTTTCGACATCACATTGCATTTGAGTGATGGCTCGGAAATTACGCAATCCGTGAATGGCGATGGCGGTGCTGACTTCTTTGGTTGGGTTGGTTCGGGAATCACTGGGATTACGATCACGACAACGGATGACGGCGGGTTTGCCTTCGGCGATTTCTTTGAAGGATTTGCCCCTGGTGCCGAGAAGGTTCCAGAGCCATTGACGCTCAGTCTGTTCGGCGCAGGCCTTGCAGGCGCAGCAGCACTTCGTCGCCGCCGCAAATCGGCAGCGTAATAGGTTTGTCACCCTCAAGAAAAACGGCGCCCGCTGGGCGCCGTTTTTTTGTCCGCTGGTTTGGTTCAGCGGAAAGAGCTTTCGGCCCTCCCACTGACCCGATACGCGGTCAAGGCGGCCAAACCGGCGACGAACAGCAATAGCGCCGTAGGCTCGGGAACGACAGTCCGAACGCCGCCATTGAGGACAAAGACGCCTCCGTCGAGAAAATCGATGCTTCCCGAGCCCGTGGGGAGCGTATCCTGAAGCGTCATCGTCAAATCGTAGGTTCCATTCCCCACAATCGGCGCAAAGAAGATGGAAACGGCATAGTTCAAAACCCCGCCGCTGCCGCCACCATCGGGAACAGTAAAGCTCCCGACGCTCGTGCCGTTGATGGAAACGAGGACACTTTCACCGGCACCGTTCAGGTTGTCGTCAATGTTAAAGTCAACCTTGAGCGAGTCGACCGAGGTCACGCCCGTTCCAGCGAATGTCTGATCGACATTGTCGCCAGCAGTGAACATGACGGCGCTGGCCCCGCCTGCAGGAATGAAACCCGAGCCGTCGGTGGCGCTGGTATAGAGCGTTCCCGTGCCCGGGAATGGCAATACGACGCTGCTCGCAGCCGCCGGCACCACATGGAACAAGGCAGTAAAACCGGCGGCCGCAAGAGCGGCCTTGGTCATGTTTGAGATTTTCATGTGGACCACCCGCGCTCTCCCCGCACCACTATTGCACAAATGCAGATGACTCAGAATCACAATTTACCAACACGCGGGGAACTCTTCGGCAAAAACCGCGGAACTCAGTGCAGGTTTTCCCCGACCGGGCTAGATTGCAGGTAAATCGAGTGGACGTGTTGCATTATTATTCGAAGGGAACTTTATGGGTCGGCACGGTCGCGATGCGCTGACATTTGGCTGCGCACTTGCACTAGCCAACGTGCAATCAATGTCCGTTCGCGCCGAATTTCCACCCGAAGGCGCGATCTCAGATCCGAACAATCCGTCCATTGCTACGGGCGACTATCCAGACCAGGCGCACAACGGAGTCACGCGTCACTACATCTTCTACTTCGATTGCGGAAAGAGAGACTGGATCGGTGTCTCGGTTGCCGATACCAAAGGGGACCGTTCAGCACCGCCTCAGGCCGTCGGCAATGGCAGAGAATTTCCATCAGGCCCACCTCCTGGATCCAAATACGAAGCCGGCAGTTCAAACCGCGCGACCCGGATCGCCAGTGGCCAGACATTTTCACTTCAACAAGGCATTTGGTTCGACGCCAAAACGGCCAAGCCTGTGACATCGCCAAACCTTTGTCCGCGGAGCCCGTTCGGTCAAAAGGCGATGAAGCATTCAAAAGGCCCGGACCATGGTCCTCCATCGGCCGATCAGTCAGCGCCTGCAAGCGATCAAAAGCCGGACCAGCTTCCCCCACCGCCACAATACATCCCCAAGCATAGCAATGACTGAAATACGCAGAACCTAAACTTGTTGTCAGGTTGAACACTGGCAGCGCATCTAAGATACCAAGAGTTACGGGGCGCTCTTGACGGCTGTCGGCCCAGCGCGTGCCGTGCAGTAGCCAACGAGCCTGAGTCCACGGAGATCAATATGAGACCGCGCTTCTTGGCTTGCCCTCAAGTGAGACTAGTAGTCGAGAAGAATCCTTCTCGGCTCTTTTCGTAGCCTATGATGAACGCATCGACTGAAAAACTGCCTCACGCCCTCCACGAGCGAATTCACTACCGCCCAGATATTGACGGACTTCGTGCAATCGCCGTCTTTATCGTCATTTTCTATCACTACAGTGTCTGGCCCTGGACCGGCGGGTTTGTCGGGGTCGACGTTTTTTTTGTCATATCTGGCTACCTTATTTCGTCGATCATATACCCTGAGATCTTAAGCCAGCGCTTTTCCATTCTGGATTTTTACGCGCGGCGGATCAGGCGAATCTTTCCCGCGCTCGGCGCAATGCTTCTTTTTGCAACGATTGCTAGCGTGCTTATACTTTTTCCCATAGACCTCGACAAATTTGCCAAGAGTCTTTTTGCGACCGCCCTCTTTTCTTCGAACTTCGAGTTTTGGCGCGAAGCAAACTATTTCGACACGTCGGCTCTTTCGAAACCTCTGCTCCATACATGGTCGCTTGCGGTCGAGGAGCAGTTTTACCTTTTCTTCCCGCCCCTGTTGCTCGTTATTCGCTGGGCGCGGCGCTCCGAACTGACCGCGCCGATCCTGGCGGCGCTGGGAGCAGTTTCGCTTGCGATCAGCGTGGTCATTCTGAGTTCATCTCCAACAGCCGCGTTCTACCTTTTGCCTGCTCGTGCCTGGGAACCTCTGCTTGGCGCCTGCTTACTGGCATTCGATTTGAAAGCTCCAAGTTCGCTGCTCGCGAACGCCTGTGCCGTGATCGGTATGCTCGCGATCGGGTGGGCAGCGCTTGAATACACCAAGGCCACTCCATTTCCCGGTTTGAGCGCCATACTGCCGTGCGGTGGCACTGCGCTGCTCATCTTCGCGGGTTCAAATAAGTCATCGCTCGTGAATTCATTTCTTAGTACTCGCCCGCTGGTTGTCGGCGGACTGATTTCGTATTCCCTGTATCTCTGGCATTGGCCTCTGCTCGTGTTCGCAACATACGTTTCGTCGAACAACGTAGCAGGCGTCTCCAAGGCACTTCTGATAACTGTTTCGGTGCTGCTCGCCTATGCTTCATGGCGGTTCGTCGAAAGGCCGTTTCGTGGCAGAAGCGCGATACTTTCTCGACGTGAACTGTTTCGTGCTGCGGCGCTATCAACAATCGGTGCAATCCTGCTCAGCATAATCTTCGTGCTAACAAGCGGGTGGCCCGGCCGATATCCGAAAAGCATCCAGACTATTCTGACGGCCGCATCGGACTTTCATGAACCCACCAATTGCGAGGAGGAAGAGCATCTCAGAGTTTGCAGGGTGGGGACAAATTCTTCGAAAGAACCATTTGTACTCTTCTGGGGTGACTCGATCACGAATTCAATGCTGCCAGCGATCACCGCCGCCATAAATGGGACGCGGAAGAGTGCGTACTACTTTGAATTAGATGGCTGCCCGCCCTTAATCGACATTGGGACCTCGAATGCGCGGAACTGCATCGAATTCAACAAGAATGTTCTTCGGTTTGCAGTGCACTCCAAAGTCCAAACCGTCGTCTTGATCGCTCGTTGGGCCCTAAGTGCAGAAGGAACACGCTACGGCGACGAGCCAGGTAATTTCGTTCGTCTTTTGGACGCGCGAAACCAGAACCAGGCTGCCGGCAACCATCAACTTTTTGAAGTGGGCCTGACTCGGACCGTGAGCGAACTCATACGTGCTCGAAAGCACGTCGTTCTAATCGACTCAATTCCCGAAATTGGTCGACCTGTCCCGTCTTTGTTGGCGATGGAACGCCTCACAGGGACGCCTGAAAATACCGGCCCCACAATTCTTGAATATGAGACGAGACAGCGCTTCGTACGCCATACGATGAACGCGCTTCGCGCTCGTTTTGGGGTAACGGTGCTCGAGCCTGCCTTACTACTTTGCAATGCGACATGCTTGCTGGAGCTGCACGGCCAGCCTCTCTATTCTGACGACCATCATCTGAGTACGCGCGGGGCCAAATTGATCGAACCGCTCGTGTCAAAGGCAATATCGGAATAGCTTGCATTCGGTCTGTCCCTGACAGCCGTAGCACGCGCACCGGAGCGGTGTGCCGCGTTTACCAATCTCATTTACTAGAGATTCTGATTCCGCTCGCCAGTCCCTCGCTACACACGCAAGATGATCGTTGTACCGCGTACGCCTTGATGACTGTAGTTAACCATTTCGCCCCGAGACAGAGATGCGTCCATTTAATGCCGCTTTAAAAGCCACTGCAGCGCTGGCCCTCGTCCTGCCATTGATCGTCGCCATGCCGGCGGCGGCTTCTGGCGGCAATGGTCCCTCTTCGTCGTCCGGTTCGCACGGCTCAAACGGTAGCCACGGCAATCACGGCCATTCGCATGGCGGTTCGACTGGTGGTTCGCAAGGCGGGACGGGCGGCTCGTGCGGCGGCACGGGTACTGGCGGCGGCACGGGTACTGGCGGCGGCACAGGTACCGGCGGCGGTACAACGGGCCACCACCACAATCATTCCAGCAGCGGCAGCACCGGTGGCGGACATGGCTCCAACAACGGCCATAGCGGCCAAGGTACGAACGGCGGCGGCAACTCAAGTTCGACCGGGAATTCTGGAACTGGCGCCACAGGCAGCAGCACAGGTAGCTCGGGTAACTGCGGAACCGGTGGCCAGGGCTCCGGCAATGATGGCAATGGCTCGTCTGGGAATTCCGGGTCGGGCTCGAGTGACGGCGGCAATGGCGGAAACGCGGGCGGCGATCAAGGTGCCGGCAATGGCGGCGGTTCCAACGGCGACCAGGGTTCCAGTGGCGGCCAAGGTGGCGGTTCGAATGGTGATCAAGGCTCGAATGGCGGTGGTTCGAACAACGGACAGAACGGCGGATCGAACGGCGACACCGGCAACGGCATCAACGATCCGAATGGCGGCTGCTCACTGAACAATCCGGCAGCCTGCGACACGAATGGCCCCAACGGCGGTGACTTGGGCTGCATCGACAGTCCCTCCTGCGATGGGCCCGCAGGCAATCCAGACCGGGTTTCCGTACCGGAGCCGGCGACGCTGACGCTTTTCGGCGTCGGCATCGCGGCCATGGCGGCGAGGCGCAAGCTTCGTAGGCAGACGCGCCGCTAAGCAAGCGCGCCTCCAAGTCCAATCACCCAGCAAGTCGGCCCTTTTCGCTCGACGTAGCGTCATCCTTTCCGCACATGGAAGCGATGGCGGGGCTCGCTCGCCACCGCTACAGTCGCTGGCAAAGAAATCCGCGGAAAGGACCTCCCATGTCGCTCAATTTCGAAATTCCCGCCGAAGCCAAGGCCATGCGCGAAAGAGTGCGCCAATGGGTCCATGACGAATGCATCCCGGCGGAGAAAATGCTGCTCGCCGGCGCCGACTACAAGGAGACGCTGGCTGCGCTGCGCAAGAAGGCGCGCGCGCAGGTCTGTGGTGCCCGTTCATTCCGAAGGAGCATGGCGGCATGGGCCTCGGCCCGCTCGCCAACGCGCTGGTTCAGATGGAGCTGGGCGAAAGCTATCTCGGCGCGCTGTCGATGAACACGCAAGGCCCCGACGACGCGACCATGCTGACGCTCCTGCAGAACGGCACGGAGTACCAGAAGGAGAAGTTTCTCAAGCCCCTGCTGAATGGTGAAAAGCGTATCTGTTACTCGATGACCGAGAAAGCCGCCGGTGCAGATGCGACCGGGATGCAGACACGCGCCGAGAAGAAGGGCAACGACACCTACGTATTGAACGGCGAGAAATGGTTCTCGAGCGCAGCGAGTGTCGCCGATATCGCCCTCGTCATGGCGAAAACCGATCCGGACGCGCCGCGCCATCAGCAGTTCAGCACCTTCCTCGTCGAGCTGCCGAACCCTGGCTACAAGATCAAGCGCAACATCAAGACGATGGGAATCGAAGGACCGCTCTCTCACATCCTCGGTGGCGGTCATGCAGAGATTGAAATCTCAAACCTCGAAGTGCCGGCGGACAATATTCTGGGCGGCGTCGGCAATGGCTTCAACATGGGCCAGCATCGCCTCGCCTATGGCCGTCTGCGTCACGGCATGCACAACGTCGCGATGGCACAGCGCGCGCTCGACATGGCGGTCAAGCACGTCACCAGCCGCTCGACGTTCGGCAAGCCGCTGTCGGAACGGCAGGGCGTCCAGTTCATGCTCGCCGATTGCGCCAGCGAGCTCTACATCGCACGCCTCATGTTGATGCACATCGCCTACAAGGCTGAAAAGGGTTTGGACCTGCGCCAGGAGAACGGCATCGCCAAGGTGTTTCTCGCCCACATGGTGCACAAGGTCGTCGACACGGCGATCCAACTCCACGGCGCGCTGGGCTACAGCATGGATACGCCGCTCGCGGCCTGGTACACGCACATCCGCTCGCAGCGACTGGTCGACGGGCCAGACGAGGTGCACCGCTGGACCACCGGGCGCAACGTCATCAAGGCGTATAAGCAATTCGGGACCACCGCGTCGGCGGCGGGCGGCGATCTGCTTTAGTATAAGTCTGCCCTGAATGCCGTTTGCATTGGCGACTCAAGCGGACGTCGGTGCCCTCTTCGGCGCCGCAAGGAAGCACGCGCGAGAGACCGGACCCGGTCTTGCGAGCGCGTTTCTATTGCACGGACTCATCGTTGCGCTGATCATCCTAATGCATATGCAGATCGGGGCGTCCCCGCAAACGGCCGCACTGCGCATCGTCCCGGTGGACGTTGTGCAGTTCGGCGAAGAGACCACGTCGCCGCCCGCGATCTTGAAGTCCGTCGTGCCGCAACAGAAGCGTGTTCCGACCAAGAAGCAGGAGGAGTCGAGTCCGGTGCCACCGGTAGGCGTTTCGCCAAACGGCACAAAGCCCGTCCCACTCGATAATCTCGACGCCAAGTTGCGCGCGCTCGCAAGGCTGCGCCAGCCGGATACTTCGCCGAGCGTGATCGACAATTCAGGGCAGTCGGATGTCACCTCGACAAGCGACGCTGCGGCTGCGGGAAACCAAGCCGCCTATGGCGTGCGCGACTTCGTGCGCCAGCAGGTCGTGCGGCACTGGAGCCTCGACTTGCACACGCTCGGCAGTCGCCAGTTCCAAATCGCGATCCGTGTCGTCATGAGGCGCGACGGCAAAATCGAGAAGGCGGAAATCGTCGATAAGGAGCGCTACCGCACCGACGCCGTCTTCCGCGACATTGCGCTCAGTGCCCGCAACGCTGTGCTGCTCTCCTCGCCGGTGCCGCTTCCTGCGGGAAACTATGCCGAGGTGATGGACATGGTTCTGAACTTCAACCCGCACGACGCACTGCAATAGACGTCAGGGAAGCGTGCGCGCGACGCGAAAGCCGGCAAGGCTGGAATAGTCGTAGGCGCTCTTCTCGCTGCCCCCGGCGGTTCGCGCCGCGGAGCGAACGAAGATCGGCACGTTGTCGAACGAACCGCCGCGCAAGACATGCTTGCCGCAATCATCGCCGAGCCAGGCCCGACCATCCGAAGGGGCGCCGACGTAACTCTTGTGCCAGCAATCTGCGGTCCACTGCCAGGCATTGCCGAGCATGCCGTATAGACCGAACGGATTGGCCGCGAAACCATCGACGTCGGTGAGGACGCGGTCGTCGGACTTGCTGCCGCAGCCATTGCAGTTCGCATTGTCCGCGCCGATGGCACTACCCCACCAGCGCGCAGTCGTGGTTCCGCCGCGCGCCGCATATTCCCACTCCGCTTCGCTCGGCAGTCTGTAAGGTCCGATGCCACGGCCACGCGCGGGATTGGCAGCGCGCACCTTCGCGTTCAGCCAAGTGATATAGACCTGCGCATCCTTCCAACTTACACACGTCGCTGGCCACGTCGGCGGTTCGGCATCGGAACGCGGATAGGCGTGACCGTTGCCGGGCGACTGCCAGCCGAGCGTGAGTGTTTCGTTGCACGGCGCAGGCTGATAGGCGGTCGCGCGCAGAAAGGCGAGAAACTCCGCCGTCGTGACATCGAATTTGCCGAGCGCGAAGGCGCGAATGGCGACGCGATGCTGCGGACCTTCCGCGTCGAAGCGGCCGGGCTCGCCCGCGGGGCTGCCCATCACGAACGTGCCGGCGGGAATGCCCACCATCAGCGGACAATCCGGACACTCACGAAACTCGCGCTCCTTCTGTTCCTCGGCGGCAACGGGAAAGCCGGTGAAAATCGCAAGCAGTAGAAGAAGGAATGGCGCGCGCTGAAATGAAGACATCTGGAGCAATCGTTGGGAACGGCGAAACTTAGGTATCGCGCGGCGGCGCCGCAAGGCGATCACAAGCACGTGCATTCAAGGAAGCACGAGCGCCTCGCCCACCAAATCCTGGAGCAGTTTCGTCCGCGGATATGGCGTGCCGGTATATTGCCTGAAGCCTTCGGCATAAGTGACACCGAACATATTGCCACGCTTGGCGGACCACTTCTTCATGGAGAGCATGTAATCGTCTATGCCGTGCTGCTTCATAACCCAGTTCCGCTGGCTCGCGTGCTCCGCGAGCATTTGGGCCTTGGTCTCGAACTGTGCGGTGATGTCGACTCCGAAATCGGGTGTGATGCGGATTCCCGAGCGATCACGGCCTTCGATCGGATCCATGAAATAGAGATGGGGAATCGCAGCCAGCGCGGCCGCTGGCCCTGTTTCGTAGTTCGGCACCGACGAGGCGAAGAGCGCATCGCGCACCAGCATGCTGGTCGCTTCGTGATCGGGATGATAATCGGCAGGCGAAGCGGTAATGACGATGTCGGGCCGGGCGGCGCGCACGAGTTCGGTCGTGCGCCGCCTCGACGTATCGTCATTGAACACGCAAAGATCGCCAAAGCCAGCGCAATGATAGTCAGCGCCGATGATGGCGGCCGCAGCCGCGGCCTCTTTCTGCCGCACACGGCCGGTCTCGGCCAAGTTCATCTCGACCGAGCCGCAATCGCCGGCCGTCATGGTGACGATGGTGACGTGGTTCCCACCCTCCGCCAGCAAAGCTAGCGTACCGGCGCCGAGCACCTCAACGTCGTCCGGGTGGGCGTGGATCGCGAGAATGCGTGTCATGACCCATCATCGCCAAGGACGGTTCGGCGCGCAAACAGCGCGGAAAAGACAGGCTTGCTCTTGCGTGACCAGCGGCAAACGCGCTCTAAGCCGCCTAGGAGACGCAACCGAGGTCCTGTCCGATGAATGTAAAGCTTGCCCTTGCAACCCTGATGTTCGCCGTTTTGATCGGCGGCAACCCAACGAAGGCCGACATGAAGTATGACCTGACGCCGCAATCCAACCAGAAATTCCTGACCGACAATGCGCAGCAACCTGGCGTCGTCACCACGGCGAGCGGGCTGCAATACAAGGTTTTGACCGCGGGTCATGGCAAACAAATTCATGGGCCTGACGACACCGTGACCGTGACCTACAAAGGTTGGACGATCGACGGCCATGTCTTCGACCAGACTGGGCCTGGCCAGACCGCGAACTTTCCGGCCGGCCATCTCATCCGCGGCTGGGTTGAGGCGTTGAAGCTCATGCATGAGGGCGATGAGTGGCAACTCGTCATTCCTTCGAAGTTGGCGTATGGCGAGGCGGGTGCCGGCGCCGACATCGGACCGAACCAGACACTCGTCTTCGACATGAAACTGATTTCCGTCGCGCACTCGGGCCATTGATGGCGGCCGGTTTCAACATTGGCGGGGTGCGGATCGAGGGAAAGGTCCTGACCGCCCCGATGACCGGCGTTTCGGACTTGCCGTTTCGTCGCGCGGCGTCGCGCCTCGGCGCGCCTTATGTCGCGACCGAGATGGTGGCTTGCGAATTGTTTGCTCGCGGCAGGCCTGATGTCATCCGCCGTGCCGCCGTCGGCGAGGGCTTGCCGCTGACGGTGATCCAGCTTGTCGGGCGCGATGCGCGCTGGCTGGCGCAAGGAGCCAAGATGGCGGAAGCGGCCGGCGCCGACATCATCGACATCAACATGGGTTGCCCGGCCAAGGAAGTCACCGGCGCGCTTTCCGGCTCGGCTCTGATGCGCGATCTCGACGAGGCTGAGCGTCTGATTGCAGCGGTCGTTAACGCGACCCGACGGCCTGTGAGCCTGAAGATGCGGCTCGGCTGGGATGAGCGGACGAAGAATGCCGGCGACCTTGCGGTGCGTGCCGGGCGCGCGGGCGTGCAAGCTATTACGGTGCATGGCCGTACCCGCAATCAGTTCTATACCGGCTCGGCCGATTGGCGCGCAGTGGCTGACGTAAAGACCGCGACCAGGTTGCCCGTGATCGTCAATGGCGACATCGTCGATGTGCTTTCAGCGCGTCTTGCGCTTGAGCTGTCGGGTGCGGACGCGATCATGATCGGTCGCGGCGCCTACGGACGGCCCTGGATGGCGGCGGCGCTCGACAAGGCGCTGTCGGACGGCCGCGCAATGGTCGAACCGGATCTGGCAACGCGTTTGGGCATCGTGCTCGAACATTTTCGCGACAGTCTTAAGTTTCACGGCGATCTGCACGGCGTGAAGATTTTTCGCAAACATCTCGGCTGGTATGTCGAGCGCGCGCCCTATCCTCAAAGCACCGCCCTCCGGCGCGAAGCAAAGTCTCGCCTGTGTCGTCTGGTTTCGCCCAAGGAGATTGAGTCCGAATTGATCGCGCTCTGGTCGGGTACCGACATGGCAATCGCCGCCTGACGTGGCCGCTTTCGTCTATGTCCTTCTGAGCGTCCGCAGACCGCCAAGAACCTATGTCGGCTGGACGCTCAATCTCGAGCGACGTGTCGAACAGCACAATCAAGGGTCGGGCGCCCGAACGACGCGCGGCGGCAAGTGGATATTGATCTATGCGGAGCGCTATCGCACGCGCAATGCCGCGATGCGGCGCGAGGTTTTTCTGAAACGCGATCGTGAATTTCGAAAGCTGCTGCGTCAACGCTAGCCGCGCCCGACGAACGGCATCTTCGTCGCCATCACCGTCATGGAAAGCACATTGGCGTCGAGCGGCAGGCTTGCCATGTAGAGCACGGCCTTGGCCACTGCATCGACATCCATCGTCGGTTCCGGCTCGAGTGTGCCATTGGCTTGCGGCACACCCTTCGCCATGCGCGCCGTCATCGGCGTCGCGGCATTGCCGATATCGATCTGGCCGCAGGCGATGTCGAAGGCGCGTCCGTCGAGCGCCGTCGCCTTGGTGAGCCCCGTGATCGCATGCTTCGTCGCGGTGTATGGCGCGGAGTTAGGTCGCGGCGCGTGCGCCGAGATCGAACCGTTGTTGATGATGCGCCCACCGCGCGGCGTCTGCGACTTCATGAGACGCAGCGCCGCCTGGGTGCAGAGAAAGGGCCCAGTCAAATTGGTGTCGACTACGGCCTGCCATTGCGCCAGCGTGAGATTTTCCATCGGGACGGGCGGCGCACCGGTACCCGCATTGTTGAACAACAGGTCCAACCGACCGAACTCTTCTTGCGTACGAGCGAACAGCGCCTCGACGGACTTGGCATCGGTGACGTTGGTCGGAACCGCCAGCATCGACTTTCCCGGTGCGAGTGAGATGGTTTCGTTCAATGCATCGAGACGACGGCCGGCCAGCGCGACGCTATAGTCTGCGCCGGCGAGCGCCAACGCCACAGCCCGGCCGATGCCGCTGCCAGCTCCCGTTACAAGCGCCACTTTTTGCATCACTCATCCTCTCAGCGCGGAATCCGGCTCGGACGACAACGAAATGTGTGGCGGCGCGCCCGAAACAGCTGTCAGGATCGGTGCGTCGGCAAGAGCCGCGTCGCGCGCATCAAGTTGGGCGCGCACGCCGGCGTGACGATGGGCATCGAGTTTCCAGCCGACGACGCAAAGCCCGCCCAGCATGACGAAGACGATGGGGCCCGCCAAGAATATCCATTGCAAGCCGCTGAGCGCTTGCGCGGAGTTGTGGGCACCTTCGGCGGCGTTGTAGCCGACGCGCGAGAGCAGGATGAAGGTCACGCTGATGGCCGCGGCTGCGGCGATCTTGGATGCAAAGGTCAGGACGGCGAAGAGCAGGCTGATCCGCTCCTTGCCCTGATGGAGGCGGATTTCGTCGCCCACATCGCCCATCATGGCGTTGATCATCAAGCCGAAGCCTGCCGCCATGAAGCCGCACCACAGCATCACCGGGACTGCTGCCAAGACATTACCCAAGGGAATCACGAACACGGCGAACAGGCCGAGCGAAAATGCCGTGGTGGTCGCCATCAAGGTCTGGTGTTTTCCGAATCGCGACGCAACACGCGCCGTCAGCGGCGCGCCGATCACGCCCGCCAGGATGTATACCAGCAACAGCACCGTCGCCTGCTGCGTGGTGAAGCCGCGCACATCCTTGAAATAGAAAAGATACATCGCGCTCATCCAGCCCGGTCCGAGCGTCAACGCCATCTGGCAGAGAAAGAGGCGAATGACTTCCGGCTTCCGCGCGATGTCGAGGTAGTCGGTCAACTGGAATTGCGGATTCGTGTCTTTGCTGACGCGCTCCGGCGTTCGCCAAACCGTCAGTCCCACCGAGATCGGCGCGACGAGGATGACGAACCAACCCATCGCCTGAACGCCCTCGGCGTTGCTATAGCCGAATGCCGGAGCAATGATGGGGATAAGCAAGGTGATCACGCCTGCCACTACACCTACGGCGGTCAAGACGCCGAACACGCGCGAGCGTTCGTGATATTGCGTCGCCAGGTTTGCGCCCCAGGCGCTCTGCGACAGTGTCAGGATGGAATTGCCGACGTAGAGCACGAAGAGCCAGACCAGCAGGTAGAGCGGGCCGATGCCCTTCGGGGCCATGAAGAGCATGTAGACGGCGAGGATCAGAACCGGCACGCCGGCACCAAGCCAAGCGCGATACCGGCCAAGCGGCGTTTCCGTGCGATCCATCATGTGGCCAAGAACCGGATCGACGAAGAGATCGACGATGCGAACCGTGGCCCAGGCTCCGCTGATCACTGTCAGCGCCACACCGAGATGACCTGCGAGGTAAGGCGGCAAGTACACAAAGAGCGCGACGCCGAGGGCGGAAACCGGAAACGTCGCCACCGAGAACGTCACCACCGAGACGAGAGAGAGCCTTTGCGTCGCGGTTCCTGCATTACTCATTGCGTCCTCAGTGTTCCCCGAGTTGTTTCAGCAATTCACCGGCAAATTGCGAAAGCGTGTCGTCGCGCGCGCCCATCACAACGATACGGTCGCCGCTCTTCGCCAGTTCGACAAGACGGCGGCCCAACTCTGCACGATCGAAATAGACGTAGGCAGCGCGGCCGCGTGCCGCAACACCCTTTACGATATCGATACTCGAAACGCTGCGGTCGGTGGTGCCGCCGAAATACACGGGTTCCGGCATCAGTAAGACGTCGTCTTCGCGCAGACTATCGGCAAAACAGGCGATCAGCGCATCCTTCATCAGGCGCAACGGCCCGAAGCCATGCGGCTGGAACATGACGAGCAGGCGGCCTGCGAAGTCATGTAAAGTAGCAAGCGTGGCGGCGATCTTGTCGGGATTGTGCGCGAAGTCGTCGATCACGGTCACGCCGCTGGCGCTGCCGACAATCTCGAGCCTGCGCCGCACCCCCGTGAACTCCTCCAACGCTGCCACAGACTCGCTAAGCGTAACGCCAGCGGCGCGCGCGGCGCCGATTGCGGCGAGTGCATTCGAGACGTTATGCCGCCCTGGCACGCGCAACTTCACCTTTGCCGCTTTCGCGGCGTTGCGTTCGCTGACCTCGAATGCGATGCCGTCCGGCAATGGCGCGATCACGCCGGCCAGGAGATCGGCTTTGGTATTGTTGAGGCTGTAAGTGAGCGTGAGCTTCGCGGCGCGCCCGGCGGCCAGCGCCGCGGTTTCTTCATTGTCGAGGTTGAGGATTGCGAGCTCCGCTCTCGCGACGAAGCCACGGAAGAGTTTGCGCAACTCATCCATCGCCTTGTGATCCAACGCGATGTTGTTCAAGACCGCGACCCGCGGGCTGAACCAGGCGATGGAGCCGTCGCTTTCATCGACTTCGCTGACGAAGAGATCGCTGTTGCCGACCAGCGCGCTGGCAAAGGGCGCCTTCGCCGAGATGAAGTTTTTCATCACCGCGCCGTTCATCACCGTCGGATCGCGGCCCGTCGCGTGCAGGATCCAGCCGAGCATGGCGGTTGCCGTCGACTTGCCACTGGTGCCGGCGACGCCGATCGCATTCGGCGCACTGTTGAAAAGTTCGGCCAGCAGTTCCGCGCGCAACATCAGCCTGGCGCCCTTTTGCCGCGCGGCCTGGACATCCGGAACCGTCTCCTCGACTGCGGACGACGTCACGACGATCATGTCACTGCTGGTGACTCCCGAACCATCCTGGGCGAACAATGCGATGCCATTGCCGCGCAGATAATCGAACTTCTCCTTAAGGCGGCCCTGATCGAGCGCGCGGTCGGAGCCCATGACCCGCATCCCGCGGGCGCGCAGGATGAGCGCCAGAGGCAGCATCCCGCTGCCGCCGATGCCGCAAAAGAAATAGGGCCTGTTTGGATGCATCAGCGGACGCTATAAGCCGTTTTGCGGCGTGACAAGCGACGGGACCGATGCGCGAAGGCAAGACGAAAATCGCGGTGGTTGCGCCGGCCTCGCGTCTCGAACCGGAAACGGCCGAGCGCGTGCAGGAGATCGCACAGACGGCATTGCCCGGCCGCGTCGAGCTTGTCTTTCACCCGCAATGTTTTTTCTCCAGCGGCCATTTCGCCGGCGACGACGAAACGCGAACGAACGCCTTCGTCGAATTCGCCAACGACGAGAGTTTCTCGGCACTGTGGTTCGCCCGCGGCGGCTATGGCAGCGGACGCATCGTCGAAGCGGTCCTCTCGCGCTTGAACGCCGCCGCCCGGCGAAAGCTCTATCTCGGCTACAGCGACGGCGCATTCCTGCTCGCCGGACTCTATCGCCACGGATTTCATGTCGCGCACGGACCCATCCCGCACGACATCAGGCGTGCCGGCGGCGATGAAGCGGTGAAGCGTGCGCTGTCGTTCATGGTGGAACGCGCTCCTGCCGCACTCGAGCCCACGATCGACGGCAAGCATCCGACTGCGGCGTTCAACATCACGATTCTGAGCCACCTGGTCGGAACCAGGCTGATGCCCGATCTTTCGGGGCACGTGCTGATGCTGGAGGAGGTGTCCGAGCATCTCTATGCCATCGATCGTTCGCTGGTTCATATCACGAGCGACGAAACCATCCGCCGCGTCGCCGGTGTCCGGCTCGGGCGCTGCAGCGACATTCCTTCGAACGACCCCGAATTCGGCCAGGCGCCCGAAGAGATCGTGCAGCATTGGTGCAAGCAGTCCGACATACCCTATCTCGGAGACGCCGACATCGGCCACGATGCCGAGAACAAGATCGTGCCGTTCGGGCTTCTGAAGGACATGCCGGGCTAGTTTCCCGAGACCGAATCGACCTGGCCGAACAACTCCTCCAACTTCGCCAACATCTTCGCGGGCAGCGGGCCGCGATTGATGGACGCGACGTTCTCCTTCAGATGCTCGATGTTGCCGGTACCGGTCAACACCACGTCGATTCCCGGTTCGTGGCGGCAGAAGCGGTAGGCGGCATCGACGACGCCCTCAGTGTCTTTCGTCAGGAATCCGAGCGGATCGTGAGGCTTGAGCTTGCTGCGATCGAGTTGGCCGGCCTTCTCGATGGTGTCGAGCGCTTCCTTGAGGCCGTCGCGACTGCTGAGCGCGCGGCGCACCGCGAACATGTCCTGCACGCCGACGCCATGCGCTTGCGTCAGGCGCAGCACGTTTCGCCGCGCCGACGGGTTGAGCAGATTGAAGCCGACCATCACGAGGTCCCAAACTCCGGTCGGTACGGCCGCGGATAGCATGCGGTGATCGGTGTCGGCGCCGAAATGCTCGGTGATGCCGAGGAACCGGATCTTGCCCTGCTCGCGCGCCCGCAGAAGCGCCGGCACGATTTCCGCGGCGACATAATCGAGCTGCGCCGCGACGATGCCGTGCAGGTTGTAGACATCGACATAGTCGGTGCCGAGCCGCACCAAGCTCTTGTCGAGATGTTCGAGCACCTGCGCGCCAGTAAAAGGTGCCGCCTTGGGATCGGCCCAAGAGGCGATGCCAGTCTTAGTCGAGATGATGACCTTGTCGCGCCGATCGCGCACCGCTTCGCCGACGATCTTTTCGGTGCCGTAAGCCGCGGCGGTGTCGATGAAGTTGATGCCGAGATCGAGTGCAGCTCTGACGACGTCGGCGCTTTGTTCCAATGTGTTGCCGTAGGTTTGGCCGAGCCGGCTATGGCCGCCGCAACCAAGGCCCGCAACGCTGACATTGAGTCCGGTCCGGCCAAGAATCTTGTAGTGCATGAGGCTTTGCTCCCGGTTGGGAGCTTAGCGCAACCGGCGCACGAGCCAAGGTCTCAGCCCGCGCCGCAACCCTGCAGGCAGGTTCCGTCGACGGCCAGGCAACCGCACGCGCAGAATTCGCTCTTCAGCCGCTCGAGATGGAGTTCCAGCGCGGTGCGCACGATCTGATGCCGCGTGACATTCTTTTTCACTGCCGCGATGCCCAGCTTTTCGAACTCGGAGGCCGACAGCGTCACCACCATCCGATGCGGCTTGAGAGCCGGAGCGTCGGTCGACGCGTCGTTCGATACGAGCGGCGGAAGCGCTTTTTCGGCGGACCAATAATGCGACGGCTTGGGCGCGATCGCGGAGGGAACCGCATCGCCCTTGCGGGCCAACAGGTTCGACGTCACCGGCATGAATCGTGGTTGGCTCACCTTGTACCTCGGTTGCTAATTGCGATCTTGCGCGCGGCGCCCGAAAGGATGGGTCCGGCGCTCCGCGCCACCAAATGTCGCAAAGTTCGTACGCCGCTCGCCAAGCACGCGGCGCTCGCGGATCGCTGCCGGCTCGGGAACGGGTTCCGGGACCGCAACGGGTTCGGGAGCACTGTCGGCTTCCGGCCCCGCATCGACAGTCTCTTCCGTCAACGATGTCAAAGCCTCGATAGAGAGATCCGGACGAATATCGGGAAGAAGCTTGGTATCGCGCGTCAGGCGCGAAAGCCTGTCCTGCAGATACGTCCAAAGATCGCGCACTTCCTTGGCGGACTGCGATTTCGGCATCACTTCGCCGACCGAACGACCATCGACCATGCTGGCCGCGAAATCGACGCGATGATGCAGCGTGATGGGCGCAACCGTGCCATGCTGCGACAAGGCGACGGCGGTTTCGCCGGTGATGCGCGCTCTGGCTGTCGCACCATTCATGACGAAGACGAGCGGCTTGCCGTGACGCTCTGCAATGTCGACCGTGGCGCCGACGGAACGTAGATCGTGCGGACTGGGACGCGTCGGAATGACCACGAGATCGGCATGCGCCACGACCTGCGAGATGGAATCGGTGATCGCCGGCGGCGTATCGACGACGGCGAGCTTGATGCCGGTGCGGCGCAACTCTTCCAACGCCTCACCCAATTGCATGAGATGGACTTTGGCGAAGTGCGGCGAGGTCGCCTCGCGCGCGTTCCACCAATGCGAGAGACTGCCTTGCGGATCGGTATCGATCAGCGCCACCGGGCCGATGTTCGCCTTGTCCGCCTCGACCGCGAGATGGCCCGACAAAGTCGTCTTGCCCGAGCCGCCCTTTTGCGAGGCCATCACGAGAACATGCATTGGTCCCTTTCGGCGGAAATCCCGCGCCGACACAGAATTGTTCGCCATTAGAGCCTTCACCCGTTACATCACGCTGAACCGGCATCGCGACATTTGCTTTTTATTTTCGTCGAACTGTTCGAAGTCCCGCGCCGGAACATGTCGAGCGACGCTCGACCGTCGCTTGGTCCAACTTTGAGACACGGGCTGTCCAAAGCTATCCTCACCGAAGGTACGTAAGAAACACTCTAACCCTTGCGAACATTGGCTTTATTCGTTTTCGACTTTGTCGAGCCCCTCCCCCCCTGCGCTTACACAATCGTCATCGCCCGCTTCATGCGGGCGAGCCATTTTGCTTCTTCCGCGTCCGCTAAATTGGGTCGCCCGGACAAGCCGGGCGATGACGGATTTTGGGGTGTGCCTGGGTCAATTTCATTCTCCTTCACCATGAGAGAGGGAGATAAGTGCGCGACAGCGTCACGGGAATGCGGATAAGTCGAGTCCGTGCGAATAAATCGCGCGAGGACATTCAATGTCTTGCGGGCAATAACGCCGACTTAGCGCAAAAACTTATCCAACACCGAATGCTTCGCTAAACAAGCGCCGCTTGGGTCTTGGCCGCAATTTCGTCACGCGTCACACCCGGTGCGATCTCGGCCACATGCAAACCGCCCTTGACCACGTCGAAGACGCCGAGATTGGTGATGATGCGATCGACGCAGGCTTTCCCCGTCAGCGGCAAGGTGCATTCCTTGAGCAGCTTGGAATTGCCGGCCTTGTCGGTGTGATCCATCGTCACGATGCAGCGCTTGACGCCAGCGACGAGGTCCATCGCGCCGCCCATGCCCTTGACCAGCTTGCCGGGCACCATCCAGTTGGCAAGGTCGCCGGATTGCGACACCTCCATTGCGCCCAGGATTGAGAGATCGATGTGCCCGCCCCTAATCATCGCGAAACTGTCGGCGGAGGAGAAATAGGAGGTGCGGTCGAGTTCGGTGATCGTTTGCTTGCCGGCATTGATGAGATCGGGATCGACTTCGTTCTCGCGCGGAAACGGTCCCATGCCGAGCATGCCGTTCTCCGATTGCAGCGTGACGTCCATGCCGGCGGGAATGTAATTCGCCACCAGCGTCGGAATGCCGATGCCGAGATTGACGTAGAAGCCGTCGCGCAATTCGCGCGCCGCGAGCCTTGCCATGTCGTCGCGTGTCCAAGCCATCACGCAGTCTCCCTGACGGTGCGCTTCTCGATGCGCTTTTCGTAGTCGCGGCCGGCGACGATCCGCGTCACGAAGATTCCGGGCGTGTGGATGGCATCGGCGTCGAGTTTCCCGACCGGCACGAGCTCTTCGACCTCCGCGACCGTGACCTTGCCGGCCGTTGCCATCATGGGATTGAAATTGCGCGCCGTCTTGCGGAAAACAAGGTTGCCTTGGGCATCGCCCTTCCAGGCTTTCACGATCGACAGATCCGCGACGAGACCGCGTTCGAGGATATAGGTCTCGCCGTCGAACTCCTTGTGCTCCTTGCCTTCGGCGATCAGCGTGCCGACGCCCGTCTTGGTATAGAACCCCGGAATACCGGCGCCGCCGGCGCGGATGCGCTCGGCGAGCGTGCCTTGCGGATTGAATTCGAGCTCCAGTTCCTTGGCGAGATATTGCCGTTCGAACGTCTCGTTCTCGCCGACATAGGACGAGATCATCTTCTTGATCTGGCGCGTCTGCAGCAAAAGGCCGAGCCCGAAATCGTCGACACCGGCATTGTTCGAGATCACCGTCAGGTTCTTCACGCCGGAGTCACGCAAGGCGGCGATCAGTTTCTCCGGAATGCCGCAGAGCCCGAAACCTCCCGACATGATCGTCATGCCGTCGAAAAGAAGCCCGTCGAGCGCCGATTTGGGATCGGGATAGACCTTGTTCATGTCGGACCTGCTGTTGGATGACACGACTATAGCGTGAGTATCGCTGAAACGCGCCGGTTATTCCGACCAGGAGAAGCCGCCGCGGATGATTCTGGGCGCGGCGCGGCTGACGATGGGGATGACATCGGCGCTTTCGGTGGTGGCGATGGGCTCGTTGAAGAGATTGTCGCCTGCGATATAGGCAGAAAGCCCCTGCCATACACGATAGGAGATGCGCGCATCGACAGTCGTGGCCGAACCGAGATCGAGCGTGTTCTGGTCGTCGCCGAAGCGCGTGCTCTCGTGGCGCACATCCGCCGTAATCGTCAAATCCTCGAGCGGCATGGCGCGGAACCCCCCGGTCAACGTAAAGCGCGGCGCCTGGGCGGGACGTCTTCCCGTCAGCTGTGGCGCGGCCGTGCCACCGCGGACTTCGGCATCGACATAGTCGAAGGCAGCGCGGAAAGAGAGCCAGTCTGTCGCCTGCCAATGCGCCTCTGTCTCGATGCCGACCGCGTCGATGTTGCCAGCATTCTGCCGTTGGATGAGAAGACCGCCGGCCGGCACCATGCCGAGACCCGGTACGACAAGCGGACCGTGTCCAACCGTGACGTTGGTGATCGCGCCGTGCAGTTGATTGTAGAATCCGGTCACGTCCCATCCGAAGGCGTCGACATTTTGGCCGACGCCGATCTCGACGCCATAGATTTTCTCCGGCGACAGATCCGGATTGGCCTCGGTGATGTTGTTGCCGAGACGGAACGGCCGGAAGAGTTCGTTCAAGGTCGGCGCACGAAATCCGGCATAGGCGGCGGAGCGCACATAGAGTCCCTGTTCGAGCTCGCGGCGCACGCCGAGCCGCGCCGTCGGCACGATGCCGCTCTTTGACGGCCTGTGTTGGTTGACCGAGACGATACCGGTCGCGAGCGCCCTCTGGATGAGATGACCGCCGGTCGAGGCCCATTGATCGCCGCGAATACCGGCTGTGAGCAACCAATCGTCGAAGCGGGTCGCGACTTCGGCATAGAGACCGCCGACGGCAGTCTTTCCGCCACTGACGCGACGCTGGGTGAAATGGCCGGCCGAGAGCAGAAAATGCTCCTTGGACTCGCCTTGCGTGAAGCGCGCGTCGCCGCCGACTTCCCAATCGAAGCCCTCGTCGCTGCCGCGCAGTGCCGCATTGAAGCCGAAGCCGAGTGCGGGCGTGGAGAACTGGTCGTTGGTCGGCGTGGTCGAGACGCGGTGCGGCGCAATCGAGACCGAGGTGTTGGAGAAGCCGGTGTTGCGCAGCCACGCCTGCACGCGATAGCCGAGCTCGTCCGCGCGTTCGGGATGCGCCAGCGTCAGGCTTGCGGTGACGCCATCCGCTGACGACTGCGCGCCTACGAGACCGGAGTCGCGATTCTCGCCATAGCCGCTGACGCGCAACGAGACGAGCGTTTCGGACCAGGGTGTCGTTTCGGCGCGCAGCGACACGTTGCGCGCATGCAGGTTCACATTGTCGTCGGCGGCGCCGCGCTGGGCCGGCGAAACCGGAATCCAGCCGTCGCTGTCTTCGTCCGACGCACTGGCGAAGAATGCGATCGGTCCGAGCGTCGCGCCGCCGGCCGCGGCAATCCGCCTGCCGTTGAGACTGGCGAGAGAGGCGTCCCCCGCCACCAGGCCGTCGCCGCGCGCCTCGTTGAGTGCGATCACGCCGGTCAACGCGCCCGCGCCGTACGGCCCCGCGCCAGCGCCGCGCACGATTTCCACCGCCGAGATGTCTTCCGGCGGCAGCGACGACCAGATCACCCAGCCGCCGAAGGGATCGTTCTGAGGCACGCCGTCGAGCGTGACGAGCGCCCGTCCTGCGCCCGATGGCGCGATCGAGCGCAGCGAGACGCCTTGCGTCGTCGGATTGGCGGAGAGGCTCACGTCACGGCGGAAGAGCGAAAGTCCGGGCACTTGTTCGAGCGCCGTATCGAGTTCGGTCGAGTGGTGGAGATCGTCGGCCGTCAGACGCGTTACGGAAAAGGCATCGTTGCCGACCGGATCGGGTGGGCTCGCCGTGACGACCACCGTCTCGACGGCCGCGTGGGCCGCGTTGGCAAGTGCAAGCGACGCAAGCGCAGTGGCTGCGAAAAGCGAATTGCGAAAATACATGTGGTCCCCGTCGGGCCGCGAACATAAAGGAGCGCCCGGAAATCCGCCATGCGGCTCAAAGGACCTGCGACCGATTTAACCCAGCCGCAACGCGCCTTCTTGACTCTCAGCCGACATTTCGTACTATGTACGAGTACGTTGTACGAGATACGATGCCCAAAGAGCTTTCCGGCGACGATGTCGAAGCGGTGCGTGCCAGGATCGGCGCAGCGGCGACGGCGCTTTATGCCGCCAAGGGTGCGGGCGCGATCACGATGCGCGACATCGCCAAGAAGCTTGGCCGAAGCCCGATGGGTCTCTACCGCTACTTCCAGGATCGGGAAGAGATTCTCGCCTTCGTGCGCGCCGATGCCTTCAACCGCTTTGCCGATGCGCTCGAGGCGGCGTTCGCCTCCGGCGACGATGCTTTCGCGCGGGCGCGCGCAGTCGGCCGCGCCTATCTCGACTTCGCCTTGCAGAATCCCAACGCCTACCGGCTGATGTTCGACATGAGCCCGCCCGACGAGGCCAAGCACAAGGGCTTGCGCCGCGCCGGCGAACGGGCCGGCGAAACCATCACGCGCCATGTCAAGGATCTCGCGGCCGCCGGCATCGTCCAGGGCGATCCGAGACTGGTCGGCAATGCGCTCTGGGCCGCGTCGCACGGCGTCATCGTGCTCTATCTCGCCGGCCGGCTGCCGCGCGGCATGGATGTGCACGAGCTTTATTTCGAAACCATGCGGCTTACGTTTCGCGGCGCGCGGACGCCCTCGTCGCGCGCGCTCAAAACCAGAAAGCGCGCCTGACATGTCGCGCGACCCAAATTCGAAATCTTCTTAGAGGAAATCATGGCTCTCAAAGGTGCATTGAAGAAACGTCTCTCCGTGCCGGTGATCGGCTCGCCCTTATTCATCATCTCGGGTCCCGAGCTGGTGCTGGCGCAATGCAAGGCCGGCATCATCGGCGCATTTCCCTCGCTGAACGCGCGCCCGATCTCGATGCTCGATGAGTGGTTGGCTGAGATCACCGAAGAACTCGCGGCTTACGACCGCGCACATCCCGAAGCGCCGAGCGCGCCGTTTGCGGTCAACCAGATCGTGCACAAGACGAACGCGCGGATGGAGCAGGACCTGGCGCTCTGCGTCAAATACAAGGCGCCCGTGGTTATCACCTCGCTTGGCGCGCGCGAAGACGTCAACGCCGCCGTCCATTCCTATGGCGGCGTCGTGATGCACGATGTGATCAACAACCGCTTTGCCAAGAAGGCGATCGAGAAAGGCGCCGACGGCATCATCGCGGTCGCGGCGGGTGCCGGCGGCCATGCCGGCGTGCTCTCGCCCTTCGCGCTCGTCGAGGAGATCCGCGAATGGTTCGACGGACCGCTCGCACTTTCCGGTGCAATATCGACGGGCCGCGCCGTGCTAGCAGCGCAGGCGGCTGGCGCGGATTTCGGCTATGTCGGCTCCGCCTTCATCGCGACGAAGGAAGCGCGCGCGCCGGAGGGCTACAAGTCCATGATCGTCGACAGTGCCGGCGACGACATCGTCTACACCAACCTCTTCACCGGCGTGCACGGCAACTATCTGAGGCCGTCGGTGATCGCTGCCGGGCTCGATCCGGAGAATCTGCCGGTCTCCGATCCCTCGAAGATGAATTTCGGTTCCGGCGGCAACACCAAGGCGAAGGCCTGGAAGGATATCTGGGGTTGCGGCCAGGGCATCGCCAGCGTCAAGAGCGTCCTCGGCGCCGGCGAATTGGTGGCGCGGCTGGTCCGCGAATATGATGCAGCGCTCGCGGGACTGACCGCGCGGCAAAGGGAGCGCATCGCGGCATGATCAGGGCCGGCATCGGCGGCTGGAATTTCGAGCCTTGGCGCGGCGTCTTCTTTCCCAAGGGCACGCCGAAGACCAAGGAGCTGCACTATGCCAGCCGGCATCTGACCACGCTCGAGGTCAACGGCACCTATTACTCGACGTTCAAACCGAACACGTTCCAGAAGTGGCATGGCGAAACGCCCGACGATTTCGTCTTTGCGCTGAAGGCGAACCGCTTTGCGACCAACCGGCGCGTGCTAGGCGAGGCGAAGCCGTCGATCACGCGCTTTCTCGAAAGCGGCGTCAGCGAGTTGAAAACCAAGCTCGGCCCGGTCCTCTGGCAGTTCATGCACACCAAGAAGTTCGATGCGGCGGATTTCGAAGCTTTTCTCGCACTGCTGCCGCCGACGATCGACGGCGTGAAACTCCGCCATGCGATCGAGCCCCGGCATACGAGCTTCCTGGTGCCGGAGTTCATCGCGTTGGCGCGCAAATACAACGCCGCGATCGTCTTCGCTGACTCGGCGAAATATCCGATGATCGCTGATGCGACGGCGGACTTTGTCTATTGCCGCTTGCAGAATGCGCAGGAGAGTGTGCCGACCGGCTACAAGCCGGCCGCGATCAAGACCTGGGCTGACGCCGCGAAGGCCTGGGAAGCCGGCGGTTCGCCGAAGGGCCTCAAATTGCTGGACAAACCTGCGGCGAAAAAGAAGCGCGACGTCTTCGTCTACATGATCAACGGCGCCAAGGTCCGCGCACCCGCCGCAGCGACCGCGTTGCTTAAGGCGCTCGGCGTCAAAGTCTGAATCTCTATTCGAGCGCGAGCCTGACAAACACGGTCGTGCCGTGGGGGTCACCGCCATAGTTTGGCGAAACTGACGACGGCACAAAATCGAACGTGAAGGAAGCGCCGAGCCCAAACTTGGCATGATCGGCCACCTTCCAGTCATGGATGCCGCCGAACGTCACCTCGCCCACGCCGCGCACGACACCTGACGCGTCGATCTCGTTGTTCTGCTCCCATTCGGCGCGGGCGAACGCCGTCCAAGCTTCAGTCGGCTTATACTCGGTCTCGAACAGCACGCCGTTGAGCCGGTGTCCGTCGCTCATATCCTTGAGGCCCCAGGCAAGGGTCGCCGCCAGCGAGGAGTCGCCTTCGAACTTTGTGACGTAAGAGGCCGATGTCGTGAAGCGGTTTTCGTTGACGGCGGGCGCAAGCTGTTCTGGGCTCTTGAGAAAGCCCCATGAGGTTTGCAGGGACCAATGTTCGTCAGGGTTATAGCTCGCGCGCACGGCGGTGGAGTCGAATGTGAGCCTGTCGAAATCGAACCGGCTCTGGTCTGGCTCGCGTCCGGTGAACTGCGAGACTTCGAGTTTCCAGTCGTCATGCACGTAGCCTGCCGTCACGACGCCGAATGCGATGTGCGTCGAATCGAGCCAGTGATGCGTGATGGGCGCGAAGGGGATGTCCATGCCGGATGCCCGGTGCATGAAGGCTGGTGGACCCAACGCCGGCTCGCCGGGATAGCCGGCATAAACAAAGGCGCTGTCGTCGTGCGTGAATTTGTGAATGTAGGTGCCGGACAGTTCCATGAAGAGGTCGTGAGGATGCTGTCGATCGACGAGCGGCGTTGCGCCATCCGCAGTCTCACCTGTTGCAAGAAGCAGCGGATAGCCCCTCCTCCCCATGAACGGATCGGGACTCAACATGGCGCGGAAGCTGAGCGCGTCGTTCTCGCCGAAATCGCGCCGCGCCATGCCCATCAGCATCCCGGCCAGGAAGAACTTGTCGTCGCCGCGCGGGCCGCTTTGCGTGTCGTAGATGCCCCAGAGCATCGCATGCCCCATCAACATCCAATCGCCCGCTGTCCCATGAATGCCGTGATGCTCCGCGAGGTCGGGCTGCCAACTCGTTCCGGATGCGTCGCGCGACATCGGGTACGAACCGAACGCGCCCGTCATCGTCATACCCGGCATGGCTTGGCGATCCATCGGCATCCCGGACATCTCGTCGCTGTAGGCGGGCGACGCGAGAAGGCAGCCGAAAAGCAAGACGCGCACAATCATGATGCAATGGTCCATATGCGGCGCATGGAAAAGCAACTAGGAGACGACCATCCAGAGAGCCATCGCGACCATCATCACATTCTCGGTGAGCGAGACGAAGCCGAGCGGAACATTGCTGTTGCCGCCGACGCAGGCGCATTTGATTTCGCGCTTCTGGATATAGACAGCGTAGATCACCGAGACCGCGCCCACGCTGCCAATGAAGAATGCGACCGGCACCGAAACGATCTTGAGCGCGCCCGAGATCATGAGGATGCCCGCAAGCGCTTCCGCGAACGGATAGATATAGGAGTAGGGCAACCAGCGCCGCGCGAGGAGATCGTAGTTGAGGAACATGGTCGCGAAGCTCTCGATGTTCTGAAGTTTCAGCATGGCGAGCGCGCACATGCTGAAAGCGATGAACCACTCGCCTGCGCGAACGGTCAGTGCCGAGCCGAAGGCGGCATAGCTTGCGGCAAGCGCCATGAGCGACGTCACGACAAAGACGGCAATGACGGGCTTGTAGGAGACGCCTTTCGGATCCGGCACCGGCTTTCCGAAGTAGCGCCGCAAGTCCTCGTAACCGCCGATGCGCTTGCCGTCGATGTAGGTCTGCGGCGTGGTCTTGACCGAGTGCTGCGCCATAAAGGCGTTAGTCTCGGCTTTCGTTGCCAGCGGGTGGTCTATGACCCGAAAGCCTTCTCGTTCGAGGAGATACTTGGACTTCTGCCCCCAAGGGCAGACATGCTTTTCCATGACCATGCGATAGAGGTCGGCTGTCTTCGGCTGGATTGTCGCCATAAACGGTTCTGAACTCGTTCGTCTCGGTGTGAAGGCACTGCCTCTTCACTATGACCTCCGTACTATGGTACGGAGTCAAGTCATGAAATTCCTGACCATTTCGCGTTTCGCCCAAGCCGGCGGTGTCGGCATTGAGACCGTTCGCTACTACCAGCGCCGAGGTCTTTTAAGGACGCCTCCTCGGCCTGAGGGTTCCAACTCGGCGAACGGTGTGCGGCGCTATGGCGACGAGGACGTGGAGCGCCTGCGCTTCATCAGATCGGCACAGACATCCGGGTTCACGCTGGATCAAATCAAGGAGCTGCTCTCGCTCGATGCGCGCAAGAACAGAAAACGCGCGCGCGAGATGGCGCGTGCTCGCATCCGTGAACTCGATCAAAAAATTGTCGCGATGACCAAAGCGCGGCAAGCGCTCGAAAACATGGCACGACTTTGCGAGACAGGGCGCGGCCGCTGTCCCATCATACCGGCATTCGATCTGAAAGTGCCGCGGGAGTAAGGTTTCTTCCGCTGTTTGTCGTCACTCGTCCTGAAGCGACACATCTTGCGCAGCGTCGTTCGAACGAACGGCGGCTTGCGCGTTGCGTCCGAGCGCCTCAGGCGCGCGGGTGTCGACGATGCGAATGTCGCGTTGCGGAAATGGAATCTCGAGTCCGGCGCTGCGCAAGGCGTCGTCAATGGCCCAGGTGTAGGCCGCAAGGGTCGATGCCGGCCGCTTGACCGCGTGCAGTGTCGGCCACACCAGCAACTCGAAATTCAGGGCGGATTCGCCGAATCCGACGAGCCACACTTGCGTGCTCCGCACCAGATCGTCGGGCAGTGTGAAAGGCAGAGCCTTTGCGGCGGCAATGACGACCGTGCGCACCATATCCTTGTCGGCGCCGTAGGCCACCGAAAACGGAATGTGAATGCGCCGCGTTTGGCCCTTCAGCGTCCAGTTGACGAAGCGGTCCTCGATCAGCCGCGAGTTCGGCACGAGAATATCGACATTGTCGTTTGTCCTGATGCGCGTCGCGCGCGTGCCGATCTCCTGGATGATGCCGCGGATGCGTTCGCCACCCGGCAATTCGACATAGTCGCCAACCTTGATGACGCTGTCGAACAAGAGCACGAGCCCGGAAACGAATTCCTTCACGACGCCCTGGATTCCCAACGCGACACCGACGCCGACTGCACCGGCAAAGACCGCGAGTGAACTGAGATTGAAGCCGAGCGCAGAAATCGCAAAGAATACGCCTACGATGACGATCCCATATCCACCGAGCTTCTCCAAAATGTAGAGAGAGGTCGCGGAGCCGGTCATCCGTTCGCGAAAGCGACCAAGGCCTGCGACCAGCAAACGCGCGGCAAGGAACGACAGAATGAGGATGGCGAGCGCGACGAGCAGGCTGCCCAACGTGATCGCCGTTGTGCCGAGATTGATGATGACGAGTGAACCGAGGTCGGATTTGGCAATTGCGTTTTGCACGAGATCGCTCCGCGGACAGCGCTGCTGGAGTAGTTAAAACAGGCCTCGAAGCTATTCGTTCCAACGTCTAAACCTCATTGTCATCCCCGGCGAGCGCTGCAAAGCAGCGCGAGGAAAGGGGACCCAGGGGTCGGAAGACAGAAATCAGAAGTCAGAAATTGGAAACGGAAATGCTTCTTTGTTCTGGCTTCTGACTTCCGCGTTCTGATTTCCGAATCCTGGGTCCCCTTCCCTCGCACCGCTTGCGCGGTGCTCGCCGGGGATGACAATTGTGCTAGTTGAAAGAAAAAGTTCTGGCTTCTGATTTCTGAGTTCTGGGTCCTGGAAATGAACATCTGCTTCGAAGGCGAACGGCCGTGAGTGCGCAGCGGCGTACGGCGGCGCTCGGCTTCATCCTGGCGAATGTATTTCTCGACTCGCTGTCGTTCGGATTGATCTTTCCGATTCTGCCGAAGCTGGTCTTGAGCTTGTCCGGTGGAGATCTTGCGAGCGCCGCACAGGATTTCGGCTGGATGTCCGCTGCCTGGTCGGTGACGAATTTTATCGCCGCACCGGTTCTGGGCGTGCTGTCGGATCGCTATGGCCGCCGTCCGATCATCCTGATCTCGGCTTTCGGCTTCGCGCTCGACCTTTTGGTCATGGCGCTGGCGCCCACCGTCACCTGGCTGTTCGCCGGCCGCGTTGTGTCGGGATTGACGGCCGCGAGTTATTCCGCCGCCGCGGCCTATCTCGCCGATGTCACGCCGCCGCTTCAACGCACCCGCCGATTTGCGGTGTTCTCCGCCGTCTCGGCGACCGGCATGATCCTGGGCCCGGCGGCGGGTGGTCTCTTGGGTGAGATCAGCCCACGCGCGCCGTTCTTTGCGGCGGCGGGGTTCGCCGCGCTCGGCTGGCTTTATGGACTGCTCATTCTACCGGAATCGCTCGCGCCGGAATTGCGCACCAAGATCCATTGGAAGAGCGCCATTCCCATTCGTTCGCTCGGCATCATCAGCCGGGACAAGAAGCTGACCGGTCTCGTCAGTGCGGGCTTCCTGATCCAACTGGGCGCGACGTCCGCCAACACCATCTTCGTTCTCTACACCGGTTATCGCTATCACTGGACGTCGATGGATGTCGGCCTGCTGCTGATGGCCTTCGGCGGCGGCAACATCTTCGTGATGGCGATCCTTGCGCCCAGACTTGCCGAATGGCTCGGTGAACGCGTCACGCTTCTCGCCGGCCTCAGCCTTCTGGCAATAGGCTTTGCCGGTCTTGGATTGGCACGCACGGGATTTGAATTCTGTCTCGCCTGTGTTCCCGCCTGCCTCGGCAATATATGCGGGCCTCCGTTGCAGGCCCTGGAAACGAGGCAAGTCAGTGCGACGGAACAAGGACGGCTTCAGGGCGCATTGACCAGCCTGGTCGCGCTGACCGGACTCATCGGACCGATCTTCTTCACCCAGATCTTTGCCTGGTCGATCGCGTTCGAGACGGCTTGGTCGGGCCTCGTGTTCTACATCGGCGGCGGTCTTATGGCGGCTGCCTTGCCGGTTGCTTTCGTGGCGTCGCGCGCCGAACGGCAGGCCTAACCGGTCAGGCTATTGGCGAGCCGGTCGAGCGACTGCGACCAGCCTTCCTTGTAGTCTTCGACGGGATACTTTTCGGACGCCATGTCCGCATGCACGACGGTCAGTCTGGTTTTCCCGTTCACGTCCTCCAGGCGGAGCGTGATCGTCGAAACCGGCCGGTCGGTCGAATCCAGTTCGTTCCCGTTCTTGTCCGAAAAGTGTTGCTCCAGGACCAGCTTCTCGCCTTCGACAATCTCGCGATAAATCCATTTGAACCAGATCGGCGAGCCTTCATGCGCGATCTCGCAAAGCATGGAGCCACCGACGCGGAAGTCGACTTTGCAAAGCGGCATTGTGGCGTCGTTGGGCAGACCCCACCACTCTTTGAGCGCTTCGACGTCGCGGCAGGCCCTCCAGACCTTCGCGCGTGGCGCGTCGAGCACGCGAACGAGCGTCAATTCGTTTTTCGTGGTGGTGGTCATCGTTGCTTCTCCAGATATTTTTCCAGGCGATCCAGCCGGCTTTCCCAGATCTCGCGATAGCGTTCGAGATGTTTCGTGGCGTCGCCCAGGGCGTCTGGCGCGAGCGCCGCGACTTGAAGCTTGCCCTCCCGGCGTTTGGTGACGAGCCGCGCCTTCTCGAGCACGACGAGATGTTTCGCCACGGCCGCGAACGAGATGTCGTAGGACGACGCAATCTCGCCGACCGACAACTCCTTCTTGGCGACACGCCTGAGAATATCGCGGCGCGTCACATCGGAGAGCGCGCCGAAGATCAAGTCGAGCTGGGCCGTACGTTCAACCATATGGTTGAATGATAGAGAAGCATTCGAACTTCGTCAAGTGAGCTTTCTTGCCCTCATCCTTCGACAAGCTCAGGATGAGGAAGGCTCCAATTTCCTCATGCTGAGCCTGTCGAAGCATGAGCGGCCTTGAGCGCGTCTTCCAGGTCCTGGATCAGATCGCCGACGTCCTCGATCCCTGTCGACAGCCTGAGCAGATCGGGTGGACACGGCGTGTCCGGACCTTCGACCGAGGCGCGATGCTCGACCAGGCTCTCGACGCCGCCAATCGAAGTCGCACGCTTCCAGAGCCGCACATGCGCTGCAGTCGCGATCGCCGCGCGCTCGCCGCCCTTGACGCGAATGGAGAGCATGCCGCCGAAGCCGCCCTTCATCTGGCGCGCCGCCACCGCGTGACCCGGAAAGTTGGTCAGTCCGGGATAGAGCACGTCCTCGACGAGCGCATGACCGCGGAAATGTTCGGCAATCGTCAAGGCGCTTGCGGCAGCTGCGCGCACGCGCGGAAAAAGCGTGCGCATGCCGCGCAGGAGCAGCCAGGCCTCGAACGCGCCCGGCACGCCCCCCAGCTGCGTCCGCAGAGTCTTGAGCGCGTTCCACTGCTCATCCTCGGCACGCGTGGCGAGCGCACCCCCGATGAGATCGGAGTGTCCGTTGAGATATTTTGACGCCGAATGCATGACGATGTCGGCGCCGAGCTCGATCGGCCGGGTGAAGACCGGCGTTGCGACCGTCGAATCCACCGCGAGGCGCGCGCCGACGCCATGCGCGAGCTCGGCCACCGCGGCGAGATCCGTCACGTCCCAGAGCGGATTGGCCGGCGTCTCCGTCCAGATGAGCTTGGTCTCGCCAGGGCGCAGCGCCGCCTTCACCGCCGCGAGGTCGGTCATATCGACGATCTCGACCTTCAATCCCCAGTTGGTCGCGAAGGTGACGAGCCAGCTTCTGAGCAGCCAGTACATCACCTCGGGCGCGAGCACGTGATCGCCAGGCTTCAGCGCAAGGAACACCGCCGTCGCTGCCGCCATGCCCGACGAGAAGAGTGCTGCGCCCTTCGCATTCTCCAGCGACGCCAGCACGGCTTCGGCCTGGTCGTACGTCGCGTTATCGGAGCGCGAATAGGAACGCCCGGAACGAAACTGATTGTCGGGATCGCGAATATAGGTCGAGGACGGATGGATCGGCGGCGAGACCGCGCGCGTCTGTTCGTCGATCCAGCCCAGCGCCTGGGCTGCGACCGTTGCCGGTTTCATCGGAGGTTTGTCCGCCATGCCCGATGCTGGCATGGCGCGCCGTCAGGCGGCAACCGGTCCGGGCTTGCCGTCCTCGATGACGAACGACGCAAGAGTCGCGCGCGTCGCTTTGGGATCGGTGACGTCCGAAACCACCTGGTAGTCCGCCTTCAATCGTGCGCGCGTGAGCTCGACGCTGACATAGCCGCGCTTGCGGCTGTCGAAGAACTTGATATGCGGATTGTCGGGCAGGAGTTTGCTGAATTGATCGTAAGGCGGTCCGAACGACGTGATCGAGGTGCCGACCAGTTCGCTGGCGATGGTCGGCGATGACGGATCGTCGAAATCCGTCTTCAGATCGTTGGCCCAGAATGAGTGGATGTCGCCCGTGATCACGACCGGATTGGACGGCTTGGAATCGGCGATGTGCTGCATGAGCCGCGCGCGGCTGGGCGGGTAGCCGTCCCAGCCGTCCGTCCAATAGGAATCCTGGCCATCGGAATTCTTCTGATGCAGCCGTGCCATCAACACGTCGTTGGCGATGACATTCCAGCGCGCCTTTGAACTGGCGAGACCGTCGAACAGCCACGCTTCCTGCGTCATGCCGATCATCGAGCGTGTCGCGTCCATCAGTTCGGGACAAGTGACAGGTGTTTCCTGGTGGCCGCCGCCGCCATGACCCTGCTTCTTCATCGGATCGCCGTAGCAGGCTTCGCGCGAACGATATTGCCGCCCATCAATCAGGTCGACGCGCATCAGATCGCCGAAGTCGTAGCGATCATAGAGACGCATGTCGGGTCCGTGCGGCATGGAGAACACAGGCTTCACCGGCATGAATTCGTAGAACGCCTGATAGGCGGCGGCGCGGCGCAGCAGGAACGCCTGCGGATCCTGGAAGTCCTGGCCGAACCGGCCGGCATAATCGTTCTGCACCTCGTGATCGTCCCAGGTGACGAGCGCAGGCATAGCAGCATGCAGCGCCTGCAGATCGGGATCGAGGCGATATTGCGTGTAGCGGGCGCGATATTCGTCCAACGTCTCGCACGCCTTGCCGCCGGAGTGCGTGCGCACGGTCGGACGTTTCTTGTCGGCATATTCGTAGATGTAGTCGCCCAGGAAGATTGCGAAATCCGGATTTTCCTCGACCGCATGGCGGTAGGCCGAGAAGTAACCGTATTCGTAATGCGAGCAGGAGAAGAAGGCGAAGCGCAGACTGTCGACGCCGCGCGGCGGCAACGTCATCGCGCGGCCGATGGCGCTCACTTCGCCCCCAAATCGGAAGCGATACCAATAGGGCCGCCCCGGCTTCAGTCCGCGAACTTGCTGGTGTACGGAATATCCGAATTCATGCTCCGCCCGCGCAGTGCCGCGCCTTACGATTCGATGCATGGAGTCGTCGCTGGCGATTTCATACGTGATCGGGACGGAAGCCCCGGACTTTTCGAATTTTCCCACAAGCATCGTCCACAAGACGAAACCGTCCGTCGCGGGCGCGCCGCTCGCCACGCCGAGCGTGAAGGGATTGTCCTGCAATTGCGGCGCGCCCCTTACGATGTTCGGGGACGCGAGCCATGCCGCGCTCGCGCCGATGCCAGTCAGCACGCCGCGACGCGATGGAATCAGAAGTCGGTTCATGCGTGGGGCCCCGCTTCCTTGAATCACGCTCGTATGACGGTTGCGTATCGGCGGAATTCAGGCAAGCCCGACTTCCGCTGCGGCAACCAAAAGGACGCGTTTGTCCACTGGTGCAGCGCGCCAGCGGCGATGCTAAAAGGACCGTCAGCAAACAAGGAGCAATGGCATGGGTGACGCATACATCGTGGCGGCGGCGCGCACGGCCGGCGGCAAGCGCGGCGGCAAGTTGAAGGACTGGCATCCCGTCGACATGGGCGCAGAGGTGATCAACGCCCTGCTCGACCGCAGCAAGGCCGATCCCAGCCTGATCGAGGACGTAATCTGCGGCTGCGTCAGCCAGGTGGGCCAGCAGGCGATCAATGTGGCGCGCAACGCCGTGATGGCGTCGCGCCTCCCCGAACATGTGCCGGGCACGAGCGTCGATCGCCAATGCGGCTCATCGCAGCAGTCGCTGCACTTCGCCGCGCAAGCTGTGATGTCGGGCAGCATGGACGCCGTCATCGCCATGGGTATCGAGAGCATGACGCGCGTGCCGATGGGTGCTTCGGCTGCTCTGCCGGCGCAGAACGGCATGGGCACCTATATGAGCCCGGAACTGCAGAAGAAATATCCCAACATCCAGTTCAGCCAGTTCATGGGCGCCGAGATGATGGCGACCAAGTACGGTTTGAAGAAGGATCAGCTCGATCAGTTCGGCTATGAGAGCCACAAGAAGGCGATCGCGGCGACGCAAGGCGGCAAGTTCAAGGACGAAGTGGTGCCGCTGTCGATCAAGGCGGAAGACGGTTCGACGTCCCTGCACACGACCGACGAAGGCATCCGCTTCGACGTCTCGCTCGATGGGATCAAGGGCGTGAAGCTTTTGCGCGAAGGCGGCGCGATCACCGCGGCGACATCGAGCCAGATCTGCGACGGCGCGTCCGGTGTTCTCGTCGTCAACGACAAAGGTTTGAAGGCGCTGGGCGTGAAGCCCCTGGCGCGCATCCATCACATGACGGTCGTCGGCGGCGATCCGGTCATCATGCTCGAGGCGCCACTGCCCGCTACCAAGCGCGCTTTGGAAAAGGCCGGCATGAAGATCGACGACATCGATCTCTTCGAGGTGAACGAGGCGTTCGCCTCGGTGCCTGTCGCGTGGCTGCAGCAGACGCACGCCGATCCCGAGCGATTGAACGTCAATGGCGGTGCCATCGCGCTCGGCCATCCGCTCGGCGCATCCGGCACCAAGTTGATGACGACGCTTCTCTATGCGCTCAAGGATCGCGGCAAGAAGTGGGGCCTGCAAACCATGTGCGAAGGGGGCGGCCTCGCCAACGTCACGATCGTGGAGCGGTTGTAAGCTTCACACCCACTGTCGACCCTCGCCCTTCGTCCCTCGACAAGCTCGGGATGAGGGCTC
>Ga0070713_100000062_pt1 | contig 68367 bp, 69 predicted proteins | sample LARL82metaG_FD_65465 | JGI IMG/M metagenome (GOLD analysis project Ga0070713, IMG submission 65465) | Corn, switchgrass and miscanthus rhizosphere microbial communities from Kellogg Biological Station, Michigan, USA - LAR L8-2 metaG | ecosystem: Host-associated > Plants > Roots > Rhizosphere ... | reverse complement strand
GGTGGCGAAACACTGGAGCGGTGGCAGACGCTGAGTGCCGTCGCCGCGCACGACCTGTCACTGGCCAAGCTCTACGAGGGTCACACCGATGCGATTGCGATCGCATGGGAACTCGATGACAAGCCGCTTCCGGCGCATACACTCTGGGGCGTTTGGGCAGCGGAATCGTCCTCGGCACGCTTGAGCGTGGATGCCGTCGAAAACGCGGACGGCGCGAACGCGGGTCCGGTGCACGTGACCGGCCGCAAATCCTGGTGTTCGGGCGCCGCCGAGCTCACCCACGCGCTGGTGACTGCATGGGATCAACGACAGCGTCAGCAGCTCGTCGCCGTCTCCCTGCGCCAGCCCGGCGTCATCGTCACCGACGAAGGCTGGCAGGGTGAGGGAATGCGCGCGACGGCGAGTGTCGACGTCGTGTTCGAGCGTGCGCAGGCTCGCGCGGTGGGAGCGCCCGGCGCGTATACCTCGCGTCCGGGCTTCTGGCATGGCGGTGCGGGAATCGCTGCATGCTGGTACGGTGCGGCCGCCAGTCTGGGCCAAGCGCTGGCGCGACAGGTCGCGCGCAAGCCCGAGCCGCACGCTGCCGCGCACCTTGGCGCGGTCGACGTCGCGCTCGCACAGTGCCGCGCGCTGCTCGCCGAGCTCGCGGCTTACATCGACGACGATCCCTTCGCGCCGGCCCAGCGCCTCGCGCTTCGCGCGCGTGCCGCGGCAGAAGCCGCGGCCGATGCAGTGCTTCACCACACGGGACGCGCGCTCGGGGCTTACGCGTTCTGCCGCGACGCGCACTTCGCGCGAATGGCGTGCGACCTGCCAGTCTTTCTTCGCCAGAGCCATGCCGAGCGCGATCTCGCCTCGCTGGGGACGCTCGCTGCCGGGGAGGCGCAATGGGCACTTTGACCAAGGATCTCGACCGGCCAGGCCCACGCGAATCGGATTGGACCGACTGGCTGTGCGAGCACACTTCCGAGGTCTCGCTGGATCGGCTGATTCCGCCGGACTCTCGCGTCGTCGTTGTGGCGCCGCATCCTGACGACGAGCTGCTCGGGATCGGAGGCATCCTGGCGAACGCGGTCGCGGCGCATCGACCGCTGTCGATCATTGCGGTGACCGATGGAACCGCGAGCCACCCGGGATCGCGTATCTGGACTCCACGTCGACTCGCGATCACGCGCCGGCGAGAATCGCGGCACGGTCTCGCCAGGCTGGGCGCGGCCAGCGCGCATATCGTGCGCCTCGGCTTCGAGGACGGCCACGTGGCACGCCGCGAGGCGACGCTCGAGCGCGTGCTGCGGCGGCGGCTGATCCGCGGCGACGTCGTCTTCACGACCTGGCGCGACGACGGACACCCCGACCACGAAGCGGTAGGGCGCGCCACCGAGCGTGCCAGCCGCGCCAACGGCTGCACGCTGATCGAGGTGCCGGTGTGGACCTGGACGTGGTCGCATCCCGGCGACCACCGCGTCCCGTGGTCACGCGCGTGCAAAGTCGCGCTCGACGAGCGCACAGTAGAGAGCAAGCGTGCCGGCATCGCAGCGCATCGCACCCAGATGCGCGCCGACACGAGCAGCGGGCGGCTCCCGGTGCTTGGGCCCGCGAGCGTCAAGCGTTTCCTGCGGATGTTCGAAGTCGTGCTGCGATGAGGGACGGCGCGAAGCACTTCGACGACAAGTACGCGCAGACTCGCGACCCGTGGGGCTATCGCCATCGCTGGTACGAGGCGCGCAAACGCGCGCTGACGCTGGCGATGCTGCCGGAACAACGCTATGCCCGCGCTTTTGAGCCCGGATGCTCGATCGGTGAGCTGACCGCGGCGCTCGCGCCGCGCTGCGATGCGCTGCTAGCGTGCGACTTCAGCCCCTTCGCCGCGGGCGCCGCGCGACGACGCGTGTCAACGCTGCCGAACGTTTTGGTGACATGCGACGCGGTTCCGGCATTCTGGCCGCAGGAGTCGTTCGACCTGATCGTAATCAGCGAGCTCGGCTATTACCTCGACGTCGACGCGCTCGACGACATGGCGGACAAGGCGTGGCGATCACTGGACGCCGATGGAACCATCGTCGCGTGCCACTGGCGCCACCCGATTCCCGAAGGACCGTTGACCGGAGACTCCGTGCACGCGCGCCTGCGTTCGGAGCGCGGGGTCGTAAGCGTGGGCCATTACGAGGACGCCGATGCGCTGATCGATGTCTGGTGCCGTAAGCCGCCGGCATGATCGGCGTCGTGGTGCCGATCCATGACGAAGAAGCGCACCTCGACGCGTGCCTGACCGCGCTCGACCGTGCGTCGCATCATCGCGCGCTGCGCGGAGAACCGGTCATCATTCTTGCGGTGCTCGACCGGTGCGTTGACGGATCGGCGCGCATCGCCCGGCGGCACGGCGTGGCCAGTCTCGAAGTCGATGTGCGCAGCGTAGGCGCGGCCCGCGCGATCGGCGCGCAGTACGTGCTCCAACACGGCGCACGCTGGCTTGCCAACACCGACGCGGATACGCTTGTCGCGCCGGACTGGCTCGCCTCGCAACTGGCGCTCGACGCCGACGCCGTCTGCGGAACGGTCGGCGTGCACGACTGGCCGCTCGACTCGACCGCGCTGCGCGGCGCCTTTGAATCGCGCTATCAGGACGCCGACGGTCACCGACACATCCACGGCGCGAATCTCGGCATCTGTGCGCGCGCGTATGTTCGTGCCGGAGGTTTTGCTCCGGTGCACGCCGACGAGGACGTCGCGCTGGTGCACTCGCTCGAAGACACCGGCGCCAGCGTCGCCTGGAGCGCGCAGCCGCGCGTGCGCACCAGCGCGCGCCTGATTGGGCGTGCTCCGCGCGGATTCGCGCACTATCTCGCCGACCTGCAAGAGCGGTCGCCGCCAACCGGCACGTGGACGTGCCGGCGACGCCGCCGCGATATCGCTGCGGCGCCAATTCTGTACGCCTGCGCCACGATGTCATAATGGCGCGCGTATCGACATCCCGGGTCTGAATGTCGCCGACCACACGCCGTTCGAACCGCCACAAGATCGTGCTGACAGCGATCATCAGCGTCCTCGCCACGCTGGTCGCAGTGCTGCTGGTCGTCAACCTGTTCACCGGCGAAAAACGCGTCAAGGAAAAGATCGCCCATCTGTACGGAACCCACGACCCGCAGTTCCTGCGCACCATGGGCGTGCTGCTCGGGCCCGCGATCCTCGACGGCAACCTCTTCGACGTTCTGCAAAACGGGGACGAGATTTTTCCCCCGATGCTCGATGCGATCCGCGGCGCTGCGCGCACGATCGATTTCGAGACCTACATCTACTGGTCGGGCGACATCGGCAAGGCGTTCGCCGACGCGTTGTCGGAGCGCGCGCGCGCCGGCGTCAAGGTGAACGTGCTGCTCGACTGGCTGGGCAGCGGAAAGATGGACAAGGCGCTGCTGGACGAGATGGAGGCCGCCGGCGTCATGGTCCGCCGCTATCACCAGCCGCGATGGTATGACCTCGACAAGCTCAACAACCGCACGCACCGCAAAATCCTGGTGGTCGACGGTCGCGTGGGGTTCACCGGCGGCGTGGGCATCGCTCCCGAATGGACCGGCAACGCGCAGGACGCCGATCACTGGCGCGATACGCATTTTCGCGTGGAAGGCCCCGTCGTCGCGCAGATGCAGGCGGTGTTTCTGGACAACTGGGTCAAGGCGACCGGCGATGTGGCGCATGGCGAAGCGTATTTTCCGCCGCTGGCGAGTGCGGGCAACGGCAAGGCGCAGGTCTTCTCGAGCTCGCCGTCGGGAGGCAGCGAGAGCATGGAGCTCATGTATTTGCTCGCGGTCACCGCCGCCGAGCATTCCATAGACCTCGAGATGGCCTACTTCGTACCGGACGAGCTCGCGCGCGAGGCGATTGTCGATGCGGTCAAGCGTGGCGTGCGCGTGCGCATCATCGTGCCGGGAGAGCACAACGACACCGAGACAGTACGGCACGCCTCACGGGCGCTATGGGGCGACATGTTGCAGGCAGGCGCGGAGATCTACGAATTCCAGCCCACGATGTTTCACTGCAAGGTGATGGTAGTCGATGCGTTCATGGTGTCGGTCGGCTCGACCAACTTCGACGACCGGTCGTTTCGCCTGAACGACGAGGAGAACCTCAACATCTACGACCCGACGTTCGCGCGCCGCCAGATAGAGATTTTCGAAAAAGACCTTGGGCGATCCCGGCGCGTCACCTACAGCGACTGGACGGAGCGCCCTTTCATCGAAAAGATGTGGGGCTACGCCGCAAAGCTGCTCGGTCCGCAGATCTAAACCGTCTCGGCCGGACCGCGCCGATTTCGCGCGATCCGGCCTCGGCAAGCTCTAGCGATAGACGTCCTGGCCGCTGTTCGACTTCCAGCCACGCTCGATGTACTCGGCGTCGTCGGCGTTGCGGGCGCGCACACCCATCAGGATGCCGCCTTCCTTGATCCCCGACTCGTAGCGCTTGATACGCTCCTCGGGCATGCCTGCGCCGACCAGCGCGCCGATCAGCCCGCCGGTCGCGGCACCCGCGCCCCCTCCGGCGAGCGCTGCGGCGACCGGTCCGGCAACCACGATGCCCAATCCGGGAATGGCGATAGACGTTCCCACGGCTGCTACGACAGCTGCCACGGCGCCGACTGCGCCCCCGATCGCTCCGCCCACGCCGGCGCCTTGCGCTGCCTTTGTGCCGAGCTCGGTCTGCGTGCCGGTGCCGTCATCGGCGAAGTGGCGCTTGCGCGCCTCGTCCGACATGACCAGATCGACGTCGTCGTTCTCGTAGCCGCGTGCCGCCGCGGTGTCGTACGCACGCTCGGCACTGGTGCGGTCATTGAAAAGGCCGGTGACCAGATAGTCGTTCGACACCGGAGGTGTGGCTTCGCTGGTGCTGCGGCTGGTACCGGGGGTTGTGTTTTCGTTCATCGTGGCGCTCCTCGTTGATCGCGGCATCGATGCGATATTCCGCGTTCGCCACTATCGCGCGGGCGTCCAGCGCGCGCCATCGGACAACGGCCCGACGTGACGTAGGACGCGCGCGCAAGCGCGACGATTCAGGCGCTCGCGAGATCGAGCGCTGCGACCGCGTCGGAATCGAGCTCAACGCGCGTCGCGGCGAGGAGTTCCTGGAGTTGCTCGAGCGATGTCGCGCTGGCGATCGGCGCGGTCACACCGGGGCGCGTCATCAGCCAGGCGAGGGCGACCTGGGCCGAGGTGGCATCGAGGCGCCGCGCCACCGCGGCCAGGGCATCCACGATGCGCATGCCGCGCGGATTGAGAAATTTTTTCATGCCCGGCCCCCGCGCGCTCTTGCCGAAGTCGCTCTCCGAGCGGTATTTGCCGGTGAGGAATCCCGACGCCAGCGAAAAATAGGTGATGACCCCGATCTGCTCTCGCACGCACAGCTGCTGCAGCGCGCCCTCGAAGCTCTCGCGCTCGTAAAGATTGTAGTGCGGCTGCAGCGTCTCGTAGCGCGGAAATCCCGTGCGTGCGCTGACCGCCAGCGCTTCGGCCAACCGCGCGGCATTCAAATTCGACGCGCCGATCGCTTTCACCTTGCCCTGTTCGACCAGGCGCGCGTAGGCCTCGAGTGTTTCCTCGAGCGGCGTCGTCTCGTCGTCCCAGTGCGACTGGTAGAGATCGATCGCATCGACCTGCAGCCGGCGCAGCGACTGCTCCGCGGCCTGCATGATGTAGTCCTTGCGCAGGCACTTGTGACCCAGACCCATGTCGGAGCCGACCTTGGTGGCGATCACCACGTCGTCGTGTCGGCCCCGCTTGGCGATCCAGCGGCCGATGATCGTCTCCGATTCTCCTCCCACATGACCTGACGCCCAGCGCGAATACGAGTCTGCGGTGTCGATGAGGTCGAAGCCGGCCCCGACGAAGGCATCGAGCAGCCGAAACGACATCGCTTCGTCGGCGGTCCATCCGAACACGTTGCCGCCGAAGGCTAGCGGGGCGACGCTGAATCCGCTTCGGCCTAGCGCTCGCTTGAGCATGCGTATCCTCCTTGGGGGATGCGAAGCATTCTAGGATCCCTTGATCCGCATCAGCCAGCGCGCATCGAGCTGGTCGAGGCGGGTCGCGCCGAGCATCGCGAGGTTACGCCGTATCTCCGCCGAGAGCAGCGTGATCGCATGCTGAACGCCGGCCTCGCCGCCGATCGCCGCGGCGTAGCCGAAGGGGCGGGCGACGAACACGAAGCGCGCGCCGAGCGCGAGCGCCTTGAGCACGTCGGTACCGCGACGCACGCCGCAGTCCATCATGATCGGGATGTCCGGACAGGCAGCAACGATCTGCGGGAGCACCCGCAGCGGCGACACCGCGCCGTCAAGCTGGCGGCCGCCATGGTTGGAGACAATAATGCCCTGCGCGCCGGCGTCGCGGGCGAGGCGCGCATCATCGACGTCGAGCACGCCCTTGATGATGAGCGTTCCCTTCCACAGGCGCCGGATCAGCGCGAAGTGCGTCCAGGAAAGCTCGCCGCGATCGGAATAATCGCGCAGCACGCTCGGCGACAGGATGGGCGGGCCACGGGTGGCGTCGTTGTTCTCGAAATGCGGCATGCCGTAGCGCAGCATCGTGCGCAGGAACGTGCCGAACAGCCAGCGCGGGCGCGTGATGCCATCCCACGCAAGGCGCACGCCGGGACGCATCGGCGTCGAGAACCCGCTGCGCACGTTGTTTTCGCGATTCCCGGCGACCTGCGAATCGACGGTCACGACGAGCGTCTCGAAGCCGGCTTTCGCGACGCGCTCGACGAGCGCGGTGATGCGCGCGACGTCGCCGGGGACGTACGCCTGGAACCAGGTCGCAGGCGCCTCGCGCGCGACCTCTTCGAGGCGGATCAGCGATGAGCCGCTCATGATCATCGGAATGTTGTTCGCGGCGGCGGCGCGTGCGAGGACGAGGTCGCCGCGGTAGGCGAAGAGCGCGCTGATGCCCATAGGGCCGATGCCGAAGGCAGACGCGTACGTCCTCCCGAGCAGCGTCGTTTGCTGCGAGCGAGCCGACACGTCAACGAGCACGCGCGGCACGAACCCCCATTCCGCGAAGGCGGCGCGGTTGTCGGCAAGCGAGGCGTTGGTCTCGACGGCGCCGGCGACGTAGCCGAAGATCGGGCGCGGCAAATAGCGCCGGGCGGCATCCTCGAAATCGTCCAGGGAGAGTATGCGGCGCAGGCGCCGCGGGAGAGCGGCGACCGCCGGGGCGCGCGGCGCGGACGCCGGCGTGATCGCGGGCGGCGGGGCGGTTACTCGAGCGGGGTCGTGCACGGCACCGTTGGACACGATCGAAGCCGATCTGCGGGAAGCGGATCGCCGGATCGTACGGGCTTGCGGCGGTTCACCGCAAGCCCATGGCGGTTACAGCGCAGCGGCGAGCGCCTGGTCGACGCGTTCGATCCAGACGAACTGCAGTTGCTCGCGCGCGTCGGGAGGAATGTCCTCCAGGTCGCGCCGGTTGCGCTCGGGAAGCATCACGGTCTTGATGCCTGCGCGCAGAGCGGCCAGCACCTTTTCCTTGACGCCGCCGATCGGCAGCACCAGTCCGCGCAGGCTGATCTCGCCGGTCATCGCGACATCGGTGCGTACCGCGCGGCCGGTCAGCAGCGACGCCAGAGCCACGAACATCGCCACGCCGGCACTGGGTCCGTCCTTGGGGGTCGCACCCGCCGGCACGTGCACGTGGATATCGGACTTCTCGATCGCTTCCGGCGCGATGTTCAATTCTGCGGCGCGCGCCTTGACCAGCGACAGCGCCGCCTGCGCGCTTTCCTTCATGACTTCACCGAGTTGCCCGGTCAGGATCAGCTTGCCCGTGCCTGGCATGCGCGCGGCCTCGACGAACAGGATGTCGCCGCCTACCGGCGTCCATGCGAGGCCCGTCGCCACGCCGGGAACGGCGGTGCGCATCGCCACCTCCGACTCGAAGATGCGCGCGCCGAGGATGCCATGCAGATCGCCGGCGCCGACCTGCACGCGCTCGCTTCGGCCCTCGGCGATGCGCACCGCGACGCTGCGAAACACCTTGCCGATCTCGCGCTCGAGATTGCGCACACCGGCCTCGCGGGTGTAATCGTCGATGATCGCCGCCAGCGCATCGTCGCCGATCTCGCATTGCTCCGCTCTGAGGCCGGTCGCCGCCAGCTGGCGCGGGACGAGGTAGCGGCGCGCGATCTGCAGCTTCTCCTGCGCGGTGTAGCCGGGCAGCTGGATGATCTCCATCCGGTCGCGCAAAGGGCCGGGGATCGTGTCGAGCACGTTGGCGGTGCAGATGAACATCACCCCTGAGAGGTCGAAGGGCACGCCCAGGTAATTGTCGCGGAAGGTCGAGTTCTGCTCGGGATCGAGCACCTCGAGCAGCGCCGACGCGGGGTCGCCGTGGAAGCCGCCGGCGCCGAGCTTGTCGACCTCGTCAAGCATCATCACGCAGTTGCGCGTGGCGACCTTGCGCAGGCTCTGGATGATGTTGCCCGGCAGCGACCCGATGTAAGTGCGGCGGTGTCCGCGGATCTCCGCTTCGTCGTGCACTCCGCCCAGGCTCACGCGCGCGAACTTGCGGCCGGTCGCCTTGGCGATGCTCTGTCCGAGCGAGGTTTTGCCCACGCCGGGCGGCCCGACGAAGCACAGGATCGGGCTCTTGCCCGATGGGTTGAGCTTGCGCACGGCGAGGTATTCGAGGATGCGCTTCTTGATCTTCTCCAGGCCGTAGTGATCCTCGTCGAGGATGCGCCGCGCATCGGCGATGTCGATCTCGGTCGTGGCGTCGGCGGCCCAGGGCAACTCGATCAGCCAGTCGAGATAGGTGCGAACCATCGAGTATTCGCCGGCGCCTTCGGGCATGCGCTCGAGGCGCTTCAACTCCTTGCGCGCCTGCTTCTCGACTTCCTCGGGCATTTTCGCTTCGGCGATCGCCTTGTCGAGCTCGGCGATCTCGGCAACGGTGTCGTCGCCCTCGCCCAGCTCCTTCTGTATGGTGCGCAGCTGCTCGCGCAGCAGGTGCTCGCGATTGCGATCGTCGATCGATTCACGCGTGCGCGCGTCGATCTCGCGCGAGACCTTGAGCACCTCGATGCGGTGCGTGAGAAGCTCCAGCAGCTTGTCGAGACGATTCCTGAGATCGAACATCTCGAGCAGTGCCTGTTTCTCCTCGACGCTCACGTCGATCACGCCGGCGATGAAATCGGCCAGCCGCGCGGGTCCGTCGACGCCCTGCAGCGCGACGATCAGTTCCTCCGGGACCTGCGGCAGCAGACGCAGGATTTCCAGCGCGCGCTCCTTGAGGCTGTGCGCGCGACCCTCGATCTCGGGGCTGGTCTGCGCCGATTCCTCGATGAGCTGGACGCGCGCGACCGTCATCGGATAACCCTCGAGGAACTGCAGAACGCGGAAGCGCTGCGCACCCTGGCAGATGACGTGGTGCGCGCCGTCGGTCGCGGTGACGTAGCGGAGCACGTTGGCAGTCGTTCCTACCCAGTGGAGGTCGTCGGGCCCGGGTTGCTCGACCTCGCGGTTGGTCTGCAGGAGGATGCCGACCATGCGCTGCTGGCGGACGGCTTCCTGCACGGCAGCGCGCGAGCGCTCGCGATCGACGACCAGCGGAACGACCATGCCGGGGAACAGAACGACATTGCGCACTGGCACGATGACCATCGCGTCGTCGGGAATCGCGCGCACCGTCGCGGCGCTGGCGGCGCCGTCCTGCGACTTGGGCGCGAGCGCGTCCATGCGGACGCCGGCGTCGGCGCGCACGTCGTCGGAAGAGGAGGTCACTTCCTGGTTCACAGCGATCCTTTCACGGCTCGCTTGGCGAGCTTCAGTATCAAAAACCCGTCGGCCGACTCGCGCGTTCCCGCCTCGAGCTCGTCGCTCGGCAACGGCACCCTGCGCTCGAAGTACCCGTAGGGAATCTCCAGCCGCCGCACACTGCGTCGTGCACCCGCGAACGGCAACGCCGCTTGCGCGCGGACCACCAGCGTCCCTCCCTCGGTGTGCACCTCGATGCGCTCGGGCGACACCCCCGGCAGCGCGACGATCACCACCACCTCGCGCTCATCCTCGAAGACGTCGACCGGCGGCTGCCATACGGCGCGCGCCGGAGTCGGCGACGCCAGGTGAAAGAACTGCCGTTGCATGCGTTCGGCTTGGTCGAGCAGCTCGCAGGCGTGCGCCCACATCCAGTCGTTCGGCGTGTGAGACATGGTCAGCCCTGCGCGTGGGCGCGAATCCAGCTCAGCAGGGCGGGAAGCTGCATGGCGCCGGACTGTCGCGCGACTTCGCGACCGTTGCGGAACGCGATCAGCGTTGGGATGCCGCGGATGCCGAAGCGCGCCGCCACGTCGGGCGCGTCGTCGCTGTTGAGCTTCGCGAGCCGGACATCCGGAGAGAGTTCGGCAGCAGCGTTCTCGAAGGCTGGCGCCATGGACCGGCACGGGCCGCACCATGGCGCCCAGAAATCGACGACGAGTGGCAGCCCCTCGGCAGCGACATGGCGATCGAAGCGCTTGGCATCAAGTTCGATCGGATGTCCTGTAAAGAGTGCCTGCTTGCATTGTCCGCACACGGCGCCCGCACCGAGGCGCTCGCGCGCGATGCGGTTGGTGGTGTCGCAGTGGGGACAGACGACATGGACGGAATCGCTCATGTCTCCAAGGTTGTGGGTTAAGGGCGCCGATTCAAGCTGCACGTACCGGAACGCGGGGCGGCGAGCGGCTGGACTACCCGGCATCGCCGGCGTCCCCGCTACGCTCTACACCGCCCACCGATGACTCGTGGCCAAGCGTCCCAGGCAAGATCGAGCAGGTCCTACGGACGCATGCCGCCGCGCTGCTTGCCGGGCGGGGTGCCTTTGGCGCGACTCTTTCCTTTCGCCTCGGCCTGCTCCATCTCCTTGGCGTCGGCCTCCGAGCGCGGGGCGGCGTCGTGCGCTGCCTTGTCCACGTCGGCTTTTTTGAGGAACTGCTTGGTGCGTTCGTTGTAGTCCCGTGTCGCCTGGTAATTGCCTTCGCCGTGAACGTTGTCCTTCTTGCTCATTGCCGCTCCTTCGCAGGGTAGTGGAACGCAACTACTCTGCGCCGGCGGGCGCAGGTGCGGTATCGGCAACGGGCCGATCCATTTGTCGGAGCGCTTCCTACGCGGCGCGGGGCCGCGGATCAGGCCGCGGCCTGCGTCAGCGTCCCGCTCTGATAATCGCGCATCGCCTGCTCGATCTCTTCCCGGGTGTTCATCACGAACGGGCCGTATTGCACGATCGGCTCGAGCAGCGGCTTGCCCGCGAGCAGGATTACGCGCCCACCTTCGGCCCCGCCGGAAAGCTCGACGCGATCGCCGTCCGAAAGCACCCCCGCGCTGTGCGTTTTCAGGTGCCGTTGCGCGCCCTCCGAGCCCACCTCGACGCTGCCCTCGAACGGATAGACGAAGGCGTGATAACCCGGAGCGACCGGATGCGAGAAACGCGCGCCCGGCGCGAGCGCGACATCGAGATACAGCGGGTCGGTGGTCACGCCCTGGATCGGGCCCGGAGTCTTGCTAGCGCCCGCATCGAGCGTTCCCGCGATCACCTTGACCGTCACGCCGTCACCCACGCTCACGACGGGAATCTCATCGGGCTGGATGTCGCGGTAGCCGGCCGGCTTCATCTTTTCCTTCGCCGGAAGATTGATCCACAGCTGGAACCCGCGCATGCGTCCCGACTCCTGCTGCGGCATCTCCGAATGAATGATGCCGCGGCCGGCGGTCATCCACTGCACGCCGCCGCCCTTGAGGTCGCCCGTATGACCGAGATGGTCCTCGTGTCGCATGTGGCCGTCGAGCATGTAGGTGACCGTCTCGAAACCGCGATGCGGGTGCGCCGGAAAGCCGGCGATGTAGTCGTCAGCGCTCTCGGTGGAGAAATGGTCGAGCATCAGGAATGGGTCGACCCGTGCCCACGCCGACTGGCCGATGCTGCGGCGAAGCTTCACGCCCGCTCCGTCCGAGGTGGGGATCGATTCGATGACGCGTTGCAGGGTACGTGTGCTCATGGGTATCTCCGGGCCGGCCTCCATGTCCGTCGCATATGGGGACGAGCCGGCCGAGCTTCAACCCGCCATGCGGCGAATGCTACAGACCCTGGAGGATGGGCTGTTCGCCGGCGTGCGCACCGTTCGGCTCGCCGTGCAGGCGGCTATTCCGCGATACCGAGGCCAGCAGGTACTCCATCTGGTCGGCGAGAATGCGGCGGTTGCGCAGGATGAAATGCTCGTGGCGATCGGGGACGTAAGGCACGTACAACAGCGGCATGCCCGCCTGCTCGGGCGAGCGGCTGCCCTTGCGCGTGTTGCAGCGCCGGCACGCGGTCACGGTGTTGGTCCAGCTGTCGCGTCCGCCGCGCGCCACCGGCTTCACGTGATCGCGCGAGAGCTCGCGGGTCATGAAGCGCTCGCCGCAATAGGCGCACAGGTGACGGTCGCGCGCGAACAACAGCGCGTTGGTGAGGCTGGGCGCGTGCGGATACTTCGCGGCTCCGCTGCCCTTGATGGCCAGGATCGACTTGGTGGCGATGCGCGAGCGCTCGCCGTTTCGCTGGTAGCCGCCGCGGAACTCGCGCACGGTCTGCCCCACCGACCAGGCCACCAGCTGCTTGGCGTGGTAAGTGATCGCTTCTTCGAGCTCCACCCAGGCCTGCGGAAGGCCGGCGAGATCGACGGTGAGGATCAGCGGTTGCATCGTCTGCACTGAGTCTGGGCACTAAGTAAGTGCTTATCTTAGGGTGCAGGCACCCGATTTGCAAAGCGGGGCCGCCGACCGGCCGAATCCGGCTGCTAGACTGCGCGCCGTGCGTGCCCCTCGCCTTGGACTTATCAGCCCGCGTACGCGGCCTGCGGTAGCGCGCTGCTGATGCGCTCGCCAAGGATCGCCCGATTGGTCGCGGCGCTCGGCGTCACGCAGATCATTTCCTGGGGGACGCTCTATTACTCGATCGCGGTGCTCGGCGAGAGCATGCGCCGCGAGCTTGGGATTTCTTCGCAGACGCTGTTCGGCGCCTACTCGCTGTGCCTCCTCATTTCGGCGCTGGTCGCACCCGCGGTCGGACGCGCGATCGACCGCCGCGGTGGAAAGCGCGTCATGAGCATCGGGTCGGTCGTCGCGGCGCTGGCGTTGCTCGCGATCGCGCAGGTGCATTCCACGCCGATGCTCTATGCGGCGTGGTCGCTCGCCGGCGTCGCAATGGCCATGACCATGTACGACGCGGCGTTCGCCACCTTGAGCCAGCACAGCGGATCGTCGTACCGCCCGGCGCTGACCGCGCTGACGTTGATGGGCGGGCTGGCGAGCACGGTGTTCTGGCCGGCTTCGCTCAAGGGCCTTCAGTGGTTCGGCTGGCGCGAAACGCTGATGTTTTTCGCCACGCTCGAGATCATCGTGTGCCTGCCGCTGCATCTCGCATGCATCCCGGCGGAGCACGTCGCGATCATGCCCGGCGCGGCTGGCACGCCGTCTGCGACGCCCCCGCTGACCGCGCGCGCACGGCGCCGCGCCTTTGTGGCGCTGGCGGTCGCGTTCGCGGTCAACGGATTCATCGTCTCGGCGCTGACCGTGCACATGGTGAGCGTGCTGCAGAGACAGGGGCTGGCTCTGGCGACGGCGGTTTGGGTGGGCTCGTTCTTCGGCCCGATGCAGGTCACCGGCCGGATCATCGAATTCACCTTCGGCCGCAGGCTCGCATCGCGGACGGTGGGCCTGATCGCGCTCGCGCTGCTGGCGGTCGCCATAGGCGTGCTCATCGTGCTCGACGGCGAAGTCGCGATTGCGCTCGCGTTCGCGCTGCTGTTCGGCTTGAGCAACGGCGTGGTCACCATCGTCCGCGGCACCGTTCCGGCTGAGCTTTTCGGGCGCCAGGGTTACGGGCGCATTCTCGGCAATCTGGCTGCGCCGGCGCTGTTCGCGCGCGCGATCGCTCCGCTTGCCTTCGCGCCGCTGGCCGCCGCGCATACGAGCGCCACCGGCTGGCTGGTGGCGTTGCTCGTGCTGGCCGGGGTGTCGGTCGGAAGCTTCGCGCTCGCCATCGGCGCGAGCCGACGCGGCAGCTGAAGCACCGAGACAACCTAGGCAATCAAGGCAACTTAAGGCGCGATCAGAGCTCAAGCGCGACGCGCGTTCCCTGGTCGATCGCGCGTCGCGCATCGAGCTCGATGGCGACGTCTGCACCGCCGATGACGCGCGCCGGAATGCCGGCGGCCTCGAGATCCGAGAGCAGTTCGCGACGCGGCAGCTGTCCCGCGCAGACCACGACAGTGTCGACGTCGAGCACATGCGGCTCGCCGTCGATCTTCAAGTGCAGCCCGGCGTCGTCGATGCGCCGGTATTCGACTCCACCGGTCATTGACACACCGCGCTTCTTGAGCAGCGTGCGCCGAATCCAGCCGGTGGTCTTGGCGAGCCCGGCCCCGACCTTGTCGCTCTTGCGCTGAAGCAGCCACAGCTTGCGTGCGGGCGGCGGATCGTGCGCCGGCTTGAGTCCGCCGCGATGCGCGTATGCGACATCGATGCCCCATTCCTCGGTGAACACCTCGATTGCCGGGTTGGTCGGCTCGCCGTCGCTGGTGCTGCCGTCGGCGACATCGGCCGCGCTCAGCAACTCGGCGACGTCGAAGCCGATGCCGCCGGCGCCGATAAGCGCGACGCTTGCGCCGGCGATGCGTCGTCCATCCACGATCTCGACATAGCTCGCCACTTTCGGATGATCGATGCCAGGGATGGCCGGCGTGCGCGGAATAATGCCGGTGGCGAGGATCACTTCGTCGAATCCGGCGAGATCGCCCGCCTCGACGCGCCGGTTGAGCTCGACCTTGACGCCGACCTGCGCGAGCCGGGTACGGAAATAACGCAGCGTCTGCGCGAATTCCTCCTTGCCGGGAATGCGCCGCGCGAGGTTGAACTGGCCGCCGATCTCGGCGGCGGCTTCGAACAGCGTCACCGCGTGTCCGCGCTCGGCAGCGGTGAGCGCGCATGCCATGCCTGCCGGGCCGGCACCCACGACCGCGATACGGCGCCGGGTGGGCGCCGGCGTTTGCTTGAGCTCGGTCTCGCGGCATGCGTACGGGTTGACCAGGCAGGTCGCGGTCTCGCGCTGGAATATCTGGTCGAGGCACGCCTGGTTGCACCCGATGCAGGTGTTGATCTCGTCGGCACGGTCTTCCGCGGCCTTTATCACGAACTGTGCATCCGCGAGAAAGGGCCGTGCCATCGACACCATGTCGGCGTCGCCGCGCGCAAGCACGGCTTCTCCGGTGGCGGGATCGTTGATGCGGTTGGTCGCGATCAGCGGAATCTTCACCGCGCCGCGCAGGCGCCGAGTCACCCATGTGAACGCCGCGCGCGGCACCATCGTGGCGATGGTCGGGATGCGTGCCTCGTGCCAGCCGATGCCGGTATTGATAATGGTGGCGCCGGCGGCTTCGATCGCCTGCGCCAGCGCGACCACCTCGTCCCAGCTGCTGCCGCCCTCGACCAGATCGAGCATCGACAGCCGATAGATGATGATGAAATCGCGTCCCGCTGCCTCGCGCGTCTGGCGCACGATCTCGATCGCGAGACGGATGCGGTTGAGATACGAACCCCCCCATTCGTCATCGCGGTGATTGGTCTGCAGCGCGATGAACTGGTTGATGAGATAGCCCTCCGAACCCATGATCTCGACGCCGTCGTAGCCGGCGCGCTGCGCGAGGCGCGCGCAGCGCACGTAATCGGAGATCGTCTTGCGCACGCCCCAGCGCGTCAGCGCACGCGGCCGAAAGGGCGTGATCGGCGACTTGAGCGACGACGGTGCCACCGACAGCGGGTGATACGCGTAGCGTCCCGCGTGCAGGATCTGCATCGCGATCCTGCCTCCCGCGGCGTGTACCGCGTCGGTCACGATGCGATGGTTTCTCACCTGCCACGGCAACGACAGCTGCAGTGCGCGCGGCTCGACGCGGCCGGCGAGATTGGGCGCGATCCCACCGGTGACGATCAGGCCCACGCCTCCCGCGGCACGCTCGGCGTAGAAAGCCGCCAGCTTGTGGAATCCTCGCGATGCCTCTTCCAGGCCCGTGTGCATCGATCCCATCAGCACGCGGTTTTTGAGCGTGGTGAAGCCGAGGTCGAGCGGCGCAAGCAAATGGGGATAGGCGGGCATGAAGGCGCGGATCGCCAGGGGGCGAAGCGAGGGCGCAAGTGTAGCGTGGAGCACGGAATGCGCCAATGCACGGAAAAACGGCCGCCTCGAGCGAGGCGGCCGCTGCAAGTCTGATGCTGAATTCGCTAGCTGTTCGAGGTACCGCTCGTCCCGCTCGTGCCCTCGCGTCCGGCCGTGCTGCTGCCTGACCCTTCGCTCGAACCGGATCCGCCCGTCGTGCCCGGGGTGTCCGAAATATCGAGCTGACGCGATTTCTTGTGCTCGGGCGCCTTCATCTCGATGCGCAACACGCCGTCCTGGAACGCCGCCTTCGCGCTGTCGCCGTCCACCCCTTTGGGAAGCGGGATGCTGCGATAGAAGCTCCCGTAGCTGCGCTCGCTGCGATAGAAACCGCGCTCGTTGCTCGTCTGCTCATTCCGGCGCTCGCCCTGAATGACGACGTGGTCGTGATGGAGCTCGACGTTCACGTCGCTCTTCTTCATGCCGGGCAGGTCCGCCGTGACCACGATCTTCCCGTCGCGCTCGTACATCTCGACGTGTGGCACCCACATCGAGCCGGCGCCAGCACCCGAGTACGGGCTCAGGATGCCGCCCGTTCGGCCGCCTGCGGGCGCATTGCGCGATGAAGCGCGTTGTTGATCGCTCCACGCGCTCGAGTACTGCGACTGGGGCACAGTTCGCTCCTGCTGGCCTTGCGTCCCGGTGCGGTTGTAGTCTCCGAGCTGCCCGAATCCGGATTGCGCTCGTCGGGAGCCTCCGAGATCGTCGTCCTCCTCGCTGCCGCGGTCGAACGACGACCACAGCGGATGTCCGCCGACGAAGGCATCGAACAATCGATCCATGTCTTCGCTGAATCTGCGCATCGAAGTGAACAGGCCGCCAGGGTAGCCTCGGCCGTAGAACGGATGCACGAGTCCGCCGGACGCGTAGCGCGACGGCATGTCGAAGTCGCGCTCCTGCCAGCTCCCGGTCGCCTGAGGGTCGCCTTGCGTGGAGCTTTGGCCTGCGCTGGAAACGTCACCTGACGACCGATGCCTCCAGTCGCGTCCGGACGACTCTGCGCCTTGCTGCGCTCCCGAACGTTCGCTCGAGCCCTGCTGCGTACCGGGGGCGCCCGGGTTCATGTCCGAGCGCTGCTGCGACGCGCTTTGCTGCGAGCCGGGCTGGGTCTGGCGCGCGCCTGATTGTCCCTGTTGAATGCTGTTGTGGTCACCACTGGAAGAAGCCTTATCCTGCGCCATGGCGCCTCCTGTGCAAGCAAATGGAGTTGTCGGTGCGGGCCCGCGGCTCGCCGAAATGGCGAAGCGCGGGCCCGGTGCAGACGTCCGTCATCACTTCTGCGGACGCATGAATCAATGGTACGGCGCCTCCGCGACGCCGCCTATAGGACACCTGCCGAAGGCGCTGTAGGAGCGCCGCGAAGACGCCTCACTCGCGCGATCAAACGATCAAACCTCGAGGGGAACGCCGGGCGTTTCGCGCATATCGGGACGCGGCTCGCGGGTCTCGTCCGCGACGATGCGCCTGGCCGGGCGAAGCAAAGCCCACACCCCCATGACCAGCGCGGCGATGAGTCCCACGATCACCACCATGGCAATCCTGTCGTCGATCTGCAGAAGCCAATGATTCCAATCCATCGTCGATCTCCAAAGAAGTTGCGTCGCGGAAGTTGCGTCCCGGAAGACGCCATGTCCCTAGAATCGCCTCGACGCGCCATCGGGGCAATCGGAGGTTGTCCGAAATCCGTGTAGGCGTCCTCGCGAACGCCGGCATCGGATCAGACCTGCAGCCGCTGCGGCGAAAGATAGTGCTCGCGGTAGATTTCGAACGGCAGCGTATCGGCGGCCTCGATCTGGCGTTGCTTGGCCAGCGAGCCTTCGGCGAGCCGCGCGAACCGGCTGGCGACTTCGCGCGGATAGGGCATCTTCAGGATGGCGTCGCGGTGCTGCGTCGATTGCGCGAGCACAAAGCGGATGTACGAACGGCCATGCTCGCGCTCCATCGCCTGCAGCACGCGCGCCGACGGAGTGGTGTCGGGATCGCGAAGCCGCGCCAACGCCATCGAGTGCGCGCGCCGATGCGCGCCGCTGTCCGCGCGGTCGCCGTGCACCCTGGCCTGCGCCGCGTCGAGCGCGGCGGCGATCGGTTCGCACTGCGCCAGGATCTCGGCGCCCCATTCGAACAGCGGCACCTCGCGCGCCCCGCGCGCGAGCAGCAGACCGGGCTCGCGTCCTCGCGATGCCGTGCGCTGCTTGTTGCCGATGATCGCCGACAGCTCCTGCGCCGTGTCGGGCGGACTGTCGCGCAGGAGGCAATGGATCAGGAACACGTCGAGAAAACGCATAGTGTCAGCGTCGATGCCGACCACGCTGAAAGGATCGAGGTCCATGAGTCGCACCTCGACGTACTCGACGCCGCGCTCGCGCAGCGCATGCAACGGGCGCTCGCCCGGATGGATGCGACGCTTGGGCCGGATCGTCCCGTAGAACTCGTTCTCGATCTGGAGCATGGTGTCGGCGAGCTGCCGATAGCGGTCGCCCTCGCGGATGCCAACTGCCGCGTAAGCGGGATAGGGCTTGGTCATCGCCTCCTGCAGCGACGCAGCGTAGCCGTCGAGCCCGTTGTAGCTCACGGCGAGCGAGGATTGCGCGTCGCTCTGATAGCCCAGCCGCCCCATGCGCAGCGACGTCGCGTACGGCAGGTAGAGCGTGTCGTCGTGGTAGCGCTGGAGCTCGTGGTTACGTCCCGCGACGAAGCTGCCGCATACCGACGGCGACGCGCCGAACAGATACAGCAGCAACCATGATTCGCGGCGAAAGTTGCGGATCAGCCCGAAATAATCGTCGTTGGGCAGCGGCTGCGGCCACGAGAAGTTGTAGTGGATTCCGGAGATGGTCTGCATGCGCCGCCCGTAGCGATGCGAAAGTCCCATCCGATAGACGCTCTTGGCGCGACCGACGTTGGAATCGCCGTATTGCGCGATGGGGATGGCGTCGTCGGCCGGCAACTTGCACGGCATGCTCGCCACCCACAACAACTCGTCGCCGATGGCGCGGTAGACCGCCTGGTGGATCTCGACGAGCTCCGCGAGGCATGCCTGAGGATCCGGATGTACTCCGGTGATCATCTCGACCTGCGCTTCGCTGAAATCGGTGGTGACCAGGGGATGCGTCAGCGCCGAACCGAGCGCCACCGGATGCGGCGTCAGCGCAAGCGCACCATCGGGCCGCACGCGCAGGCTTTCCTTTTCGATGCCGCGACGAAGCTTGGCCAACGACCCGAGCGGCAGCGCGCTCAGGCGCTCGTGAAGCAGTGGCGGACGACGATCGATGGACACGCGGGCTCCGGAATGTGAAATTAGTTTGTGATGCCGGGTCCTCGTCGCGCATTCGCGCGCCGAGGCCATAAGTGGCGGAGGCGGAGCGCCGCCCGTCCTTCGGGGTTCGCAGTTTAACCGGGTTTGCGCGTCGCGCGCTAAGATCGCCGGTACCGCAAATGGCCGTCCTTACCCTATCGCACTGCCGTGCATATGCGCTCGCCCTGATCACAGTCCCGGCGAGCTGCGCCGTCGCGTTCGACCTCGAAGGTCACCGCGGCGCCCGCGGCCTCGCGCCCGAGAACACGCTCGCCGCCTTCGCGCTTGCAATCGATCTCGGCGTGACCACCATCGAGACCGATGTAGTCATCACGCGCGACGACGCGGTCGTGATTTCACACAATCCATCGCTCAATCCCGACCTGGTTCGCGACGCAGACGGCCGCTGGCTCGCGTCGCCCGGACCTCCCATTCGCGCGCTCAGCCTCGCCGAGTTGCGGGTCTATGACATCGGCCGAATCAATCCGACCAGCGCCTACTCGCGCGATTTTGCGCTGCAAAAGCCGCGCGACGGCGAGCGTTTTCCACAGCTCGCGGATCTGTTCACGCTGGCCAAGACGTCGGGCAAGCCGGTGCGCTTCAACATCGAGACCAAGATCACGCCGACCTCCGCGGACACCACGCCGGCGCCCGCCGAATTCGCACGACGCGTAGTCGACGTGGTGCGCGGTGCCGGCATGGCCGAGCGCGTCACCATCCAGTCCTTCGACTGGCGCACGCTGCGCGAGGTGTCGCGCATCGCGCCAGACATCCCGACATCGTGTCTCACCATCCAGAGCACACATATGGACACCGTCAAGCCCGACGCCAGCGGCGCATCGCCGTGGCACGGGGGCCTCGTGCTCGATGCATCGGAGTCGCTGCCAGCGCTGGTCAAGGCCGCGGGCTGCCGGACCTGGTCGATGTTCTGGCGAAATCTCGGCTCCGAGCAATTGAGGGAGGCGCATGCGCTGGGCCTCGCAGTGCTGCCCTGGACCGTCAACGATGCCGCGGACATGGCGCGCCTGGTCGACATGGGCGTCGACGGCATCATTACCGACTATCCGAACCGGCTGCGTGCGGTGATGGCGTCCAAGGGACTCGCACTGCCCTGAGCGCGGTGCCAACGAAGCCCGAGATTCGACGCATTGGGCTTGACAATCGTCCGTAACAAGACTACATGTTGCATATAGTCTTGCCTTGGACTAAACCCCAAGGGCAATCCACCTCCGCGATGCCTCCTTCGACACTTTCACCGCTGCCATCCAACCGCCCGGCGCCGGATCCGGCACGGCTCGCCGGACCCGCGCTGCGCACGTTTTTCAACATCGCCGAAGCGTGGCACCTGTCGACCGACGAGGCGCGCACGCTGCTCGGCAATCCGCCTCGCTCGACCTTTTTCGCGTGGAAAAAGACCGGCGGGCCGCTCGCGCGCGACACGCTCGAGCGCATTTCGTACGTCCTCGGCATCTACAAGGCGCTCCAGATCCTGCTGCCCGATGCCCAGGCCGCCGACGCGTGGGTGCGCAAACCGAATAGCGCCCCTTTGTTCGGAGGAAAGCCCGCGCTGGAACGCATGCTCTCGGGCAACGTGGCCGATCTCTACGTGGTCCGCCAGTACCTCGACGCTTGGCGAGGGGGGTAGGCCCTACATGGCCGAGGCGCTGCGCGCGCGGCGCACGCAGTGGCAGCCGAGTCACCGGCTGGTGCCCAGCCGCTTTCCGCCGGTCAGCCTGTTCGATCGAGTGGCGCGTCCCGAAGACCTCGACGCGGTGTTTGAGATCGAGGCACTCACCAACGATCGCGTGCGCGACGAGGTCGGCGAGATCACGCTGGTCCCCCCGGAGGAGCGCATCAGCGGCCCGGGAACCACCCCGATCATGGCTGCGTTCACGCATCTCAATCCCGAGGGCAGCCGCTTTTCGGACGGCTCCTTCGGCATTTATTACTGCGCGCAGGAGCTCGATACCGCGCTCGCCGAAGTGCGCTATCACCAGGCGCGCTTCCTGCGCCGAACCCGGGAGGGACCGCTGCGGCTCGAGCTGCGACTCTATCTGGCCGATCTCGATGCGCGCCTGAGCGACGTGCGCAAGCTCGCCGATTGCCACCGGCCGGACGATTACGGACCCAGCCGAAAGGTCGGCATCGCGATGCGCAGTGCGGGCCGCGACGGCGTCCTGTATCGCAGCGTTCGCCATGCCGGAGGAACGTGCGCCGCGGTGTTCAGACCGCGTCTGTTGAGCCGCTGCCGGCAGTCGCGTCACTACGCGTTCCAGTACGACGGCAACGACGTGGTCGCCGTCGACGAGATCAAGTCGGTCTGGCGGGACAAGGCGTAGCGATGCCCAAGCACTACGTGATGGGCGGGCGCGTCAGTGCTCCAGCGCAGCCGGCTGCGCCGAGCGCTCCCGGACAGCAATCATGGCGCGCGCGGCTGGGCGCGCTGCGCAACCTGCCGCCCTTTCTCAAGCTGGTCTGGCAGACCAGTCCCGCGCTCACCATCGGCGTGTCGCTGCTGCGCGTGGTGCGCGCGCTGCTGCCCATTGCCACGCTCTATGTCGGCAAGCTGATCATCGACGAAGTGGTTCTGCTGGTGCGCGCGCCGGCGGCCGGAGAGGATTTGCGCCAATGGATCGCCAGCGGCGTGCTCGACCGGATGATCTGGCTGCTCGCCCTGGAGTTCGGGCTGGCGATTCTTTCCGATGTGCTCGGCCGCGCTGTGTCGTTGCTCGATTCACTGCTCGCCGAGCGCTTCAGCAACGAGACCAGCCTGCGGCTCATGGAGCACGCGGCGACGCTCGATCTCGAGGACTTCGAGGACAGCGAGCTGCAGGACCGGCTCGAGCGTGCACGGCGTCAGGCGGGAGGACGTACCAGCCTGATCGGACAGCTGTTCGCGCAGGCGCAGGATGTGATCACGGTCGCGAGCTTCGCAGCCGGCCTGCTGGTGTACGCGCCGTGGCTGATTGCGCTGCTCGCGATCGCGCTGGTGCCCGCCTTCATCGGCGAGGCGCACTTCAACGCGCAGAGCTACTCGCTCAATTACGCGCGCACCGCCGAGCGCCGCGAGCTCGACTACATCAGGCAAACCGGCGCCAGCGCCGAGACCGCCAAGGAAGTGAAAATCTTCGGACTGAACGGCTTTCTCATCGATCGCTACCGCGGCTTGTCGACGAGTTTTTTCGACGCCAATCGCCGCATCGCACTGCGCCGGGCCGGCTGGGGCAGCGCACTGTCGGCGATCGGCACGATCGCCTATTACGTCGCGTACGCCTACATCGTCTGGCGCACCATCCACGGCAACTTCTCGATCGGCGACCTCACCTTTCTAGCCGGCTCGTTCCGGCGCTTGCGCACGCTGCTGGAGAACCTGCTGCTGGGGTTCTCGCAGGTCGCGGGACAGGCGCTCTATCTCGACGACCTGTTCTCGTTTTTCGACATCGCGCCCGAAATCGTCACGCCGGCCAATCCGCGTCCGTTCCCGGATCCGATCCGCGAAGGCTTCATTTTCGACAACGTCGGATTCCGCTATCCGGGCGCTGAGCGCTGGGCGGTGCGCGAATTGCAGTTCCTGCTGCGCGCCGGCGAGACGCTGGCGCTGGTGGGCGAGAACGGCGCGGGCAAGACCACGCTGGTGAAGCTCCTGGCACGGCTCTACGACCCCGACGAAGGACGCATCCTGCTCGACGGCCACGACCTGCGCGAGTACGACCTGTTCGCGCTGCGCGCCAACATCGGCGTCATTTTCCAGGACTTCGTGCGCTATCACCTGAGCGCCGCCGACAATATCGCGGTCGGACGCATCGATGCGCGCGACGATCGCACACGCATCGTAGAGGCGGCTCGACGAAGCCTCGCCGATGAAGTCATCGACAAGCTTCCGCGCGGCTACGACCAGATCATCGGCAAGCGCTTTCGCACTGGTGTCGACCTGTCCGGCGGCGAGTGGCAGAAGATCGCGATCGCGCGCGCCTACATGCGCGACGCGCAGGTACTCATTCTCGACGAGCCGACCGCGGCGCTCGATGCGCGCGCGGAATTCGAGGTGTTCAGGCGCTTCAAGGAGCTCTCCACCGGCAAGACCGCGGTGCTGATCTCGCACCGCTTTTCGAGCGTGCGCATGGCCGACCGCATCGTCGTGCTGGTCGATGGCCGGGTGGAGGCGATGGGCACGCACGAGGAACTGCTCGCGCAGCGCGGACGCTACGCGGAGCTCTTCGAGCTGCAGGCCGCGGGTTATCGCTAGCGAGCGCGACGTGCGATCCGCCGCTTTAGTCGCCCGACTTGATGTTGTTGTCCTTGATGACCTTGGCCCAGCGCGGAATCTCGGCGCGTACGAAGGCGTCGAGCTCTGCCGGCGGCGCGCCGCGCACTTCCATCCCCTGTGCTGAAAGCTTGTCGGCAACGGCGGGAGCCTTGACCGCCTTCGAGAGTTCTTCGTAGACGCGCTTTGCGAGGCCGGCAGGCATGTTCGCCGGGCCATACACACCCCACCACGTGTATGCCTCGAAGCCCGGCACGCCCTGGCTGGCGATGGTCTCGACGTTCGGCAGCTTCGGATCGCGCTTCGCGGACGTCACTGCGATCGCGCGCACGCGTCCGGACTCGATGTGCGGATACACCAGGAACACCGACCCTATCGCGAGCGGAACCTGGTTGCCGATGGCATCGTTCATGAGCGGGCCGCCGCCACGGTACGGTATGTGGTTGAACTCCACACCCAGCTGGTTCCCGAGCTGGGTCATCGTCAGGTGACCGATGCTGCCGGCGCCGATCGTTCCGTACGAAACGCTGCCCGGTTTGAGTTTCGCGGCGGCGACGACATCGCGGAACGACTTGTACGGCTGATTGACGTTCGTGACCAGCGCCATGGCGCCGGTGCCGACCAGCATCAGTGGCGTGAGGTCGCGCAGCGTGTCGAACGGCATCCCGGGAATCAGCGACGGATTCACCGCGTGCGTGTCGAACACGACGCCGAGGGTGTAGCCATCGGGATCGGCTTTCGCCAGCGCCGCGGTGCCGATCGAGCCTGACGCGCCGCCGCGATTGTCGACGATGAAACTCTGCCCGGTCTGCTCGGTGAGTTGCTGGGCGAGGATGCGCGCGACCTGATCGACCGAGCCGCCTGCCGGGAAAACGGCGATCAGCTTCACCGGCCTGGTCGGCCAGGTTTGAGCGCTGGCCATCGAAACCGCAGCCACGTTGAGCAGCAGGGCGATCAAGGTCACGGCAATGCGTATCGGTTTCATGGATGGCTCTTGAAGGATTCGAGGTTCGGACCGGCATGGCCGTCCGCCGAAGCGTGCATCTTACGACTGCGCGGAGGCCCGCGCATCAAGCGCCGCCCACCGTTCGAACTTTTCCGCCAGGGCACGTTCGATGTCGGCCGCGCGCGCGTGATCGTGTTTGATCGCCTGCGCGCCCTGCTTGTGATAATCGCTGGCGCTCATGCGCGCGGTGAGTTCGTGCTGCTCGCGCTCGAGCGCTTCGAGCTCGGCGGGGAGGCTGTCGAGCTCGCGCCGCTCCTTGAACGAAAGTTTGACGCGCGCCGCCGGAGCGTCGCGTGATTCGTTTCCCGACGCCATGGGGTCAGGATCACGCCCGCCTGGCGACGGCGCTGGCGCGCGCGGCCGCTGCGCCAGCCAATCGCTGTAGCCGCCGACGTACTCCTTCCACTGGCCTTCGTTTCCAGGCGAGCTCTCCGCCACCAGTGTCTGGGTAACGACGTTATCCAGGAACGCGCGGTCGTGGCTCACCAGGAGCAGCGTTCCCGAGTACGACTGCAGCGTATCCTCCAGAAGCTCGAGCGACTCGATGTCGAGATCGTTGGTCGGCTCGTCGAGCACCAGCAGATTCGCCGGCAGTGCGAACAAGCGCGCCAGCAGCAGGCGGTTGCGCTCGCCGCCGGAGAGCATCCTCACCGGCGCGCTCGCGCGCTGCGGCGCAAACAGGAAGTCGGCGAGATACGACAGCACGTGCTTGCGGCCGCCGGCGGTCTCGATCCACTCCGAGCCCGGGCTGATCGTGTCGGCGAGCGTGCGCTCCGGATCGAGCTGCGCGCGCATCTGATCGAAGTACGCCACCTGCAGGCGAGTTCCCAGCCGAAGTATTCCTTCGTCGGGCGCGAGCGTCCCCACGATGAGCTTGAGCAGCGTGGTCTTGCCTGCGCCGTTGGGCCCGATCACGCCGATGCGATCGCCGCGCATGACGCGAAGCGACAGATCGCGCATGACGACGCGATCCCCGAAGCGCTTGCCAACGTGCTCGAGCTCGGCGACCAGCCTTCCCGAGCGCTCGCCGGCGTCCAGCGCAAGCTTGACCTGGCCGATGCGCTCGCGCCGCTGCGCGCGCTCGCTGCGCAGTCGCTCGAGCCTGCGCACGCGGCCCTCATTGCGCGTGCGGCGCGCCTCGATGCCCTTGCGTATCCAGACCTCCTCCTGTTTCCAGAACGCATCGAACTTGCGCCGCGCAACACTCTCCGCCGCGAGCTCGGTCTCCTTGCGCGATTCGTACGCGGAGAAGTTGCCGGGATACGAGCGCAGCAGGCCACGATCGAGCTCGACGATGCGCGTGGTGACGCGGTCGAGGAACATTCGATCGTGCGTCACCACGATCGAGGCGCCTTGCTTTCGCAGCAGCTCCTCGACCAGCACGATGCCGTCGACGTCGAGATGATTGGTCGGCTCGTCGAGCAGCATCAAATCCGGCGTCAATGCGAATGCGAGTGCCAGCGCAGCGCGCTTTTTCTCGCCACCCGACGCGGTGAGCGGATCGGTCGCCTCGTCGAGCCCGAAGCGATGCATGAACTCGACCAGCCGCGCCTGCACCCGCCAATGCTCGCGCTCGGCGTGCGCCGCGTCGCCACCGTGCGTGAGTCCGCCACGCATCACGAGGCTTTCGCGCAGCGTCGAGGCCGCCGGCAGCTGCGGCTCCTGCTCGACCAGCACGACACGCAAGCCGTCCGGCGCGGCGAGCTCCCCGCCGTCGAGCTCGGCGCGTCCGGCGATCACGTCGAGCAGCGAGGATTTGCCGGTGCCGTTGCGCCCGATGAGGCCGATGCGCTCGCCCGCTTCGACCGAGAAGTCGGCGCGATCGAGCAACGGATGCAGTCCGAACGCGAGCTCGGCTCCTTGCAGGCTTAACAGCGGCATGAGGTGAGCATAGCGGATCGCCGCGCTGGTGCACCGGCCTTCTTCAGATCGAGCGCACGACTGCATAAGGCTCCAGCTGCAGGGTCTCGAGGTTCGGCCCGAGCATCACGACGCGACCGCTGCGGCGATTGAAGCCATCCTCGGAGAAATCGAATTCGAAGGTCCTGCGCACGCGGACGATGCCTTCCGCGTCGCGCGCCAGCCGCAGGCGCGTGCCGTGCACGGTATCGTCGAGCAGTTGCAGTCCCTTCCGTCTGCATGCATCGCGCGTTGCCCGCACCGCCGCCTCGCGCGCACGCAGCGCCTCGTAGAACAGCCAGGCGCCAAGCACGAGCGCGATGGCGAGCAGCGTCTCCCAGAAAGACACGGTGCTAAACTCCTCTCATCGACCCGCGGTCGACCGCTCGCCCTGCTCAGGAGCTTCGATGCGAACGCTGCTTGCCTGCATTTTCCCCGCGCTTTTCCTGTTCATGCCCGCGGCGCTCGCGCAAAAGACCGCGCAGACGCCGACCCAGTTCTACATGGAATACCGCGATGCGTGGGCCAAGGCCAAATCCATCGATGCGCTCCTGCCCTACCTGTCCAAGGATGGGCGCGCCGAGATCGAGGCGACCCCGCCCGACAAGCGGCAGATGATGTTCGAGATGATGAAGATGATGGGCAACATGAGCAACGTCAAGGTGCTTAAGGAGACTCCTCAGGGAGACGGCTACCTGCTCGATCTGACTGGCACCGGAGCCGACAAGTCGCCGCTCACCGGGAGTGCCGAGATCATCACCGAAGGCGGCGCCTTGAAGCTCAAGCGCGAGAGCTGGAAGACCTGAGATTCAACACGCGCGGTGCAGAGTGGCGCTACCGCCGCCCACGCGATCGATTGCAGCGACTCCAGGCCTCCACGATGCCAATGCCGGGCGCAGGCGCGCACGCCGACCGCATACCCAGCGACGCCGACTACTACGCGCGGCTGCCGGTTTTTCACGGCTTCGGCAGCATCATGGATCCGGAACATTACCGACCGCTTCCCGACGACTGGTCCATCGGCATGACCGATGTCGTGCGCTCGACGCAGGCTATCGAAGGCGGGCGCTACAAGGCGGTGAACGTGGCGGGCGCCGCCGTGATCGCCGCGCTCACCAACAGTCTCGGCGGACGCGTTTTTCCGTATGTGTTCGGTGGCGACGGCGCCAGCTTCGCGGTGTCGCGGCAGGACGAACAGGCCGCGCGCGACGCGCTGGCGGCGACGGCGGCGTGGGCGCGCGATGAGCTCGAGCTCGAGCTGCGCACGGCGCTCGTGCCGGTGAGCGAGGTCAGCGCGCAGGGACTCACGCTCAGCGCAGCGCGCTTCGGGCCATCGAAGAATGTCTCCTACGCGATGTTCTCGGGCGGAGGACTGGCGTGGGCCGAGCGCGCGATGCGCGACGGAAAATTCTCTGTGTCCGCCGCCGCGCCCGGCGTTCGCCCCGATCTGTCGGGACTGTCCTGCCGATGGAACGACATTCCCGCCACGCGCGGAGTGATCGTGTCGCTGCTCGTCGCGCCGGTGCGGCTCGGCGATCCCGCGTTCCGTGCACTCATCGAGGAGCTGCTGGCCGAGCTCGAAACCAGCCCCGACGTCGCGCGTCCGGTTCCGGAGGGCGCGCCGGCGGTAGGCTGGCCGCCACCTGGCCTCGAGCTCGAGGCGCGGGCCTCCGGCGCGTCCGGCGATAGCCTGTGGCTGCGCCGCGCGCGCATCGCCATGGCGTCGTTCATCGCCTACATCGTGATGCGCTTCGGGCTGCGCGTCGGAGACTTCGATCCCGCGGTGTATCGTCGCGACGTGGTCGAGAACTCCGACTTCCGGAAGTACGACGACAACTTGCGCATGACGCTCGACTGCACCGCACAACTCGCCGATCGTATGGAGGCGCGCCTCCAGCGCGCCGAAGCCGACGGCGTCGCCCGCTTCGGCATGCATCGCCAGTCGCGCGCGATCATGACCTGCATCGTGCCGTCGATCGCCGAAAGCAACCACGTCCATTTCGTCGACGGCGCGGCGGGTGGCTACGCGCTGGCGGCGCGCCGCCTGAAAATTCCCGCGTAGCACGACGCCTCCCTGGAGAATCACCCAATGCCGGACCTGCAATGGATGACGCTGACCGAGCTCTCGCGATCGCTGGCGCGCGGCGAGACGTCGTCGACGGAAATCGTTGAAGCGTACTTGCGGCGCATCGACGCGTTCGATGCTCGGCTACACGCGTTTATCGACGTCTATCGCAGCGACGCGCTGGCGGCCGCGTCCAAGGCTGATCGCGAGCGCGCCGCAGGACGTCTTTGCGGGCCACTGCACGGGCTGCCGATTGCGCTTAAGGATCTGCTGCATGTGCGCGGCAGAATGACGACCGCGGGTTCCAAGGTGCGGCCATTCGGCATCGCCAACGAAACCGCAACTGCGTGGGAGCGTCTGCAGGCCGCCGGAATGATCGCGCTGGGCAAGACGCATCTGGTCGAGTTCGCGTTCGGAGGCTGGGGACGCAACGCGCCGATGGGCGCGCCGTGGAATCCGTGGGACATTCAGATCCATCGCGTGGCAGGCGGATCGAGCAGCGGCTCGGCGGTCGCGGTCGCAGGGGGACTCGCTCCGGCAGCGATCGGATCCGACACCGGCGGCTCGATCCGTATCCCGTCGGCGCTGTGCGGGCTCACGGGACTCAAGCCGACCTACGGACTGGTCAGCCTCGCCGGCGTGTTTCCACTGGCGCTCACGCTCGATTCGGTGGGACCGCTCGCACGCAGCGCGGAAGACGCCGGGCTGCTGACCGCGGCGATGGCCGGGCCCGACCCGCGGGATGGCGCGACGCTGTCCGCACCAGGCGTCGATTTTGCGGCCGCGCTGAAGGCCGCGCCCGACATTCACGGCATGCGCATCGCTGCGCTTCCGGTCGAGCAGTTTCAGTGGCCGCCTAGCGCCGACGTCCTGCGCGCACGCGCCGACGCCCTCGCGGCGCTGCGCGAGCGTGGCGCCGACGTCGACGAAGCGCCGGTGCCTGTCGATTTCGATGATGTGATGACCCGCAGTGGCCGCATCATCGCCGCCGAGGCCTACGCGCGTCACCAGCGCTATATCGAAGACCCGACGCTGGACTTCGATCCGTGGGTGCGCAAACGCACGCTGGGCGGGAAGGCGGTCGATGCCGCCGACTACGCGAGCGAGATCGCCGCGCACCGACGGGCGGCAGGCGCGTTTGCGCAATGGATGCGCGGTCGCGACGCGCTGCTCACGCCAACGCTGCCGATCACCGCCACGCCGCTGGAGGAGGTCGACGAGGCCACCACGCCGCTCGCGACCTTCACGCGCGCAGCCAATTACCTCGGTGCTTGCGCGCTGTCGTTGCCGGCGGGGCTGTCAGGCGACGGGCTGCCCGTGGCTGTGCAGCTGATGGGGGCGCCGTTCGCCGACGCCGACCTGATACGGATCGGACGCGCCTTCCAGCAGGCGACCGACTGGCACCGCGCGCATCCGGACCTCGAGCTTGCCGGCGTCAACACCTGAATCGCGCCTGACGTGACCCGCAGCTTGGTGACAGCTCAGTGGCGACTGGGTTACGCAGTGGGAGTTCAATTTCCCGTACGGTCGGCGGCGGCGAAATCGAACATCACATGCTGGCGCTTGCTCTCGGATACCGCCACGCTGTGCCGCTTGCGCACACCGTTCCATTGCGCGTCGACCGTGTACTGACCCGACGGCAGCTTGACCAGCAGCAGCGGACCCTCGGTGCGCACGTTGAGGACGTCGCGCCCGTTCGCATCGCGGATGTTCACGTCGGCATTCGCGACGTAGGGCTCGGTCGAATCCGCGGTCGGCTTCTCCGCGCTGGCGGCGAACTCGAGCGTAAGGGGAAAGCCCCCTTCGGCCTGCTTGAGCGCATCGACCTCCTCCTGGCCGATGCCGCCGCTCACGTACTCGACGGAGCCGTTGGATTGAAGCGGCGGAAGGCGCTCCGCGCCTGCCGGCATGCTGACGAGCCAGGAGATCGCGATCAGCAGGGCGAGGAGACATGCTCGCTCGAGGGCGGGGCTGCTGACTATGACAAAGGGGGAGATTTTTTCTTTCATGGTCACGCTCCTGTGGAACATTGGACGGGGACTGCGGTCGCACGCATCGGTAAGCTTTACGCCAAATTCTGGCAGCCCCGAGCGTTTCGGCGGCAGCCGCAGCGGGCGCATAATATGTTTTGTCACACGAATCGGCCATGCGTTCCCTCTCGATGAGCTTTGCTTGCACGATTGCGCTCGCCGCCGCGCTGCTGCTCGGAATGCCTTCGCAGGCTACGGCGGCGGCTGGCGCGCAGGCATCATCCGATTCCACCGGCGAGGGCATCGCCTGGATGAAGGGGGATGTAGACGCCGCATTCGCCGCCGCGAAGGCCGCGCACAAGCCGGTATTCCTGTACTGGGGCGCGGTCTGGTGCCCACCGTGCAATCAGGTCAAGGCCACGATCTTCAATCGCCAGGATTTCATCGACCGCTCGCGCTTCTTCGTTCCGGTTTATCTCGACGGCGACAGCAAGAGCGCACAGAAGCTGGGCGAACGCTTCAAGGTGGTCGGCTACCCGACCATGATCCTGCTCACGCCGGAAGGCCGCGAGATCACCCGACTGCCCGGCGAAGTCGACGCCGACCAGTACATGCGCGTGCTGGCGATGGGCATGGACGGCGCGCGACCCATCAAGGACACGCTGGCGGCGGCGCTCGCCCCGGGGGCGAAGCTCAGCGCTGAGGAATGGCGCATGCTCGCCTATTACCCCTGGTACATCGACGAGCAGCAGGTGGTGACGAAGGCGAAGCTCAACGCGACGTTGCGGGCGCTCGCCGACGCGTGTCCCGCGGATCAGCGCGAGACCGCGGCGCGCCTGAAAATGAAAGCGCTGGCGACCGCGGCGGCCGACAAGAACGTCAAGTCGCGGGACGACCGCGCGGCGGTGGCAACGCTCACCGCGCTGCTCGCTCAGCCGCGCTTCGCGCGCGACAACTTCGACCTCGTCGCCTATTACGGCGACAACGTCGCTAAGGCGTATACGCTGCCACGCTCGCCCGAGAGGGCGCGTCTGATAGCAGCTTGGAACGCACAGCTGCAGCAACTGGTCAGCGACACGACCCTGTCGTCGGCTGACCGGCTCGCGGCGCTCGACGCGCAGATCGCGCTGGCAAAGGTCGACGATCCGAAGGCCGCAGTCTCGCCGGCGCTCAAGCAGAGCGCGCGCGAGCAAGCGGCTCGCGTCGACCGCGAGACCACCGATCCCTATGCGCGTCAGGCGGTGATCAGCTCGGCCGCGGAAATCCTCGCCGATGCCGACCTGCTCGACGAATCCGACGCATTGCTCAAGGCCGAGCTTAAGAAATCGCACTCGCCGTACTACTACATGCTCGGTCTCGCCGCGAATGCCAAGACACGCGGCGACAAGGCCGCTGCGCTCGACTGGTACCAAAAAGCCTACGCCGCCGCCGATGGACCGGCGACGCGCCTGCAATGGGGCGCGAGCTACGTCAATGCGCTGGTTCAACTATCGCCAGAGGACAGTGCCCGAATCGATATCGCGGTGAACAGCGTGCTGGGCGAGCTCGAAGCCGCGCCCGAGACGTTCTACGGCCGCAACCAGCGCGCGCTCGAGAAGATCAACGGCAGCCTGGTGCGGTGGGAGAAACAGGCGAAGAACGACGCGCGGCGCGACGCTTCGCTCAACCGCTTTCGCACCCAACTCGCGAGCGTGTGTGCCAAGCTCCCGACCACCGATCCGGCACGTGCGAGTTGCGAGCGTGTAGGCCGCGCCGTAACCGCAAAAACATGAGCGTGCATTCGATGAACGAGCCCGAACTCGAAGTCAGCCCCGACGACCGTCCGCTGTTTCGCGGGCAACGAACGACCCCCCGCTCCGGCAGGCGCTGGGTGTTGCTGTTGTGCGCGGTGCTCGTGCTGCTGGCGGCGGGTTATTTCATCTGGATGTCGCGCCAAACGGCGCCGCCCGCGCCCGTCGCGTCCAAGCAGCCTACGCCCTCAGCGGCGGCGCCGGCCGAGCCGCGCGTCGAGCATCCGGTCGCCGCCGCGCCCGCCGAGCCACTGCCCGCGCTGGGCGAGAGCGACGCGACAATCGGCGCCGCGCTTGCCCAGCTGTTCGGCGCAGGCGTGTTCCAGCAACTGTTCGTTCCCGAGGCGCTGGTCCGCCACATCGTGGTCACCGTCGACAATCTGCCGCGCCACCAGGTCGCGGCTCGCATGCTGCCGTTCAAATCGGTGCCGGGGACGTTGCATACGGCGGGCGACTCGGCGGCGCCGATGCTGGCCGCCGACAACGCCGCGCGCTACACGCCGTACGTGCGCGCACTCGAAGCCGTCGACAGCAAAAAACTCGCCGCGTTGTATACGCATTACTACCCGCTGTTCCAGCAAAGCTACGTCGAACAAGGCTATCCGACTCGCTACTTCAACGACCGCCTGTTCGAGGTCATCGACCACCTGCTGGCGACGCCCGACATCAAGGGGCCGATCGCGCTCGCGCAGCCGAAGGTGCTTTACGAATACTCGGATCCGGAGCTCGAGCAGCTTTCGGCGGGACAAAAGGCGATGCTGCGCATGGGGCCGGACAACGAAGCGCGAGTGAAGGCGAAGTTGCGCGAGATCCGCAAGGCGCTGCAGACTCCGTGATATCTCGCTTCAGGCGTTGACGAAGCCGGCGCGTTCACGCGCCAGCGCAGCCGCAGCGCTTCCCAGCAAGGCCACGAAACGGCGCGAAAGCGCGCGCTCGCGCGCATCGGTACACACCGCCGCCGTATAGACCGCCGCCAACCGGAATCCTTCGGGCAGCTCGCCCACCAGCGTGACACCGGCGGTGGCGATGATTTCGCTTGCCTGCGTAATGCCGATCGCACCCGCATTCGCGCGAGCGAGCTCGCGCATTGCCGTCGCGCCGTTGGGATAGGTGCGCAAACGCTTCTGCATCTGCGCGTCGATCCCGAGCACGCACAGCACGCGCAGCACGTGAATGCCTGCGGTGGAGCGCTCGGTATCGGGAACGAATACTGCCGGCGCGTCGAGCAGCACCGCGCGCAACGCTTCGCCGCTGGAGACATCCGGCCGCGCGTCGCCTTGGCGGACGGCGACCGCAGTCGGGACGGCGCCCAGACGCGTCACGGTCGACGCATCCACTCGGCTTTCGGCGACGAGCGCGTCGATCAGCACGTCGGTGAGGATCGCGATATCGCAGGGCGCGCCCGCGACCAGTGCATCGCGCATCGCGCCGACCGCGTTGTAGGTCGCGTCGATCGCGCATCCGGTGGCCGCGCTGAAGCCGACCTGCATCGCCTCGACCAGGCCCCTGGCCGCGCCACCGCTCAGGATGTGCAGACGCGAAAGCGCCTGCGCGGACTTCATCGCTGCGTCCGGCTACTGATCTGGCTTCGCACCCGAGATCTTCACGATGCGCTCCCACTTGACGATGTCGTCGCTCATGTAGCGCGCGAACTCGTCGGGAGTCATGGTCATCGCCACGGCACCCTGCTTCGACCATTCGTCGCGCACTTCCGGCTTGCTCACTATCTTGACCACCTCGGCGTTGAGGCGGCGCACGATTTCGGGCGGGGTGCCCTTGGGCGCCATCAGCCCCAGCCAGATGACCGCTTCGTATCCGGCGACACCGGCTTCCGAGATCGTCGGCACGTTGGGCAGCACCGTGGAGCGCACCTTGCCGGTGGTTCCCAGCGCCTTGACCTTGCTGGCGCGCGCGAACTCGCTCATGGTGGTCACCGCGTCGAACATCATGTCGACCTGGCCGCCGACGACATCGGTGCGCGCCTGCGAGCTTCCCTTGTACGGGATGTGGACGATGTCGACGTTGGCCATCGCCTTGAACAGTTCGCCCGCCATGTGGTAGGGGGTTCCCGGCCCCGACGACGCGTAGTTGAGCTTGCCCGGCTTGGCGCGCGCCAGCGCCAGCAGCTCGGCGAGCGAGTTCACCGGCACCGACGGGTTCACCACCAGCACCAAGTCCGAGTAATTGATCGCAGCGATGGGAACGAAGTCGCGCATCAGCGCGTACGGCTTGTTCTGCATCAGCGTCTCGTTCACGGTGTGCGTATTGGACATGAGCAGCAGCGTGTAACCGTCGGGCGGGCTCTTGGCTACCGCGTCGGTGCCAAGCACCGAGCCGCCACCCGGCCGGTCCTCGATGACGAACGGCTGGCCCATGACGTCCTGCAATCGCTGTCCGAGGAAGCGCGCGTAGATGTCGGCCGGACCGCCGGCGGCGAAGGGGACGATGATCCTGACCGCATGGTCCGGATAGTTCTGCGCCAGCGCGGCCGCACAGGTCGCGCACGCGAGCATTAAAACGACGAGCCTCACGGGGTATCTCAGCATCAGGCAGTCCTCCATCGCGCCGGTGGGCGCTCGCTAATTTACTACGATCCTGGCGCGCTGCCCTATCGCTCGCTCGCGGGTGCGTTGAACAGCGACGGCTCCGCCTCTTCCGCGCGATGGACTTCGGTCACCGGGGACAATCCCGCGATGCGCACGCCGAGCAGCCGGATGCGCCGCTCCAACGGCACCCGCTTGAGGCATTCGCCCGCGACGCGGCGGATGGTGCGCGCGTCCTGCGTCGCCGTCTCGATGGTCTTGTCACGAGTGACGATCTTGAAGTCATCGTAGCGAAGCTTGAGTCCGATGGTCTTGCCGACGTAGCCTTTGCGCACGAGATCGCCGGCGAGGTCGGTGCACAGCTCGGTGAAGATCGCCGACAGCTCATCCCGGTCGCGGCGCGCATGCAGGTCGCGGTCGAAGGTCGTCTCACGACTAATGCTCACCGGCTCGCTCTGGGTCACCACTTCGCGCTCATCGCGGCCGTTGGCGGCGTCGTGCATCCAGGCGCCGCGCGTCGCCCCGAAGTGCTCGATCAGCCACGCGGGGTCCGCGTGTGCGAGCTCGCCGATGGTGTGCACGCCCAGCGCCTCCAGGCGCTCGCTGGTCTTGGGTCCGATGCCATTGATCTTGCGCGCGGAGAGCGGCCAGATCCGCCGCGGGACGTCGTCGGCAGCGAGCATGGTCAGTCCGTCGGGCTTGTCGAGCTCGGAAGCGATCTTGGCGAGCAGCTTGTTGGACGCGACGGCAATCGAGCACGACAGACCGGTAGCCGCACGCACGCTGTCCTTGATCGCGCGCGCCACATCGCGGGCGCGCCACCACGCTTCGCCCGGCGCCTCGGCGTCGTCCTCATGCTCGGGCAAGCGCACACCAGTGAGGTCGATGTAGATCTCGTCGATCCCATGATCCTCGATGCGCGGCGCGATCGCGCGCACGGCTGCCTTGAATGCGCGCGAGCAGCGCCGGTAGGCGTCGAAGTCGACCGGGAGCAGGATGGCGTCGGGCGCGAGGCGTGCCGCCTTCATCAGCCCCATCGCGGAATTGACGCCGAACGCGCGCGCCGCATAGGTGGCCGTGGTGGCGACGCCGCGTCCGACGTAGTCGCGCAGACGCGTGAACTCATGCACGGTGTCGCCGGTCACGGGATCGATCGCGTCGCGGGGCTGGTGGGCGCTGCCACCGCCGATCACGACCGGCAGGCCCGCGAGCTCCGGGTAGCGCAGCAGTTCCACCGACGCGTAGAACGCGTCCATGTCCAAGTGAGCGATCAGTCGCGGCGACGGCGAGGTCATGGGCGAAACACGACGCGAACCCGAGTTGCGGCCGGGCTTGACGACAGTCTAAGCGATGACGCCAGTCCCTAGAACCCGTACAGGCGCGCCGGGTTGTCGACCAGGATCGCGCGGCGCGTGCGCTCGTCCGGCGCCCAGTCGAGCAGCAGATCGAGCATCGCCGCCGTGGAGGGCGCGGGCGTCGTGCCGGGATGCGGCCAGTTGCTCGCCCAGACGCAACGGTCCGGCTTCGCAGCGACCAGCGCGCGCGCAAGCGCGCTCACATCCTCGTACGCCGGCGCGCCAGTCTTCGACGTCTCGTAAGGCGCCGACAGCTTGACCCACACCCTGCCGCTATCGAGCAGCCGAAGCAGGCTCGCGAACGCAGGATGCGAAGTCGGCACGGGCTCGAGGAACTTGCCGTTGTGGTCGATCACCACGTCTACCGGCAGCGCAGCGATGCGTTGCTCGAGCGCCGGAAGCTCGCGCCCGTCGAGCTGGAGCTGGACGTGCCATCCGCAAGCGCGCACACGAGCGGCCAGCTGCTCGACGTCATGCCACGAAAGGTAGCCGCCCTTGAGCATGAAGCATCGCGCACCGCGAAAGCCGAGGCCGTTCAATCGCGCCAGCTCGGTCTCGCCAATGTCGGGACGGATGGTCGCGATGCCACGTGCGCTGTCGCCGAACTGGCGCAGCGCATCCTCGGTGCAGGCGTTGTCGAACATGTAACCGTTGGGCTGCACGACGATCAGACGGGAAAGACCGAGCTCGCGTTGCACCTCGCGGTACGCGGCGACCGGTGCATCGGGCAGCGCCAGCGGCCACGTCGGCGCCGCGCGGAAGCGCGGATCGTAAATGTGCATGTGGCAATCGCACGTGAGCGCCGGCGCGACGAGTCGAGGCTTCGTGGTCATCGCGACGCCAGCGGATGAGGAACGGTGCACGTGGCCGTGCGCCCGGCGACTTGGCTCGGTGCTCGCATTATTCCTCGATCGGTCCGGACATGACCCACGGCCCGCCCTGGTAGCGCTGATCCGGACCTGGCGTATCCGGCGGCGCGGCGTTCGGAAAAAGCTCGGCGAACTTGCGCGAGCTGTCGCGCGGATGAAAGCCCAGGTGCGCCGCTTTGCGATTGTCCCACCACGAAACCGGATTGTCGGACACGCCATAGATGACCGAATGATCGACGCGCGGCGTGAACAGCGCGCGCGCGACCAGCTCGACCAGATCGTCATAGCTCAGGTAGGTGACCAGCATGCGCGGATGCGTGGGCTCGGCGAACGAGGAGCCGATGCGCAGGCACACTGCCTCGATGCCGAATCGATCGAAGTAGTAGCGGGTCAGCGCTTCGCCGAAGCACTTGCTCACGCCGTAAAGGCAATCGGGACGCAGCGGAACCTCGGTGTCGATCACCTCGCTTTGCGGATAAAACCCGACCACGTGGCTCGAGCTCGCGTAGATCACGCGGCGCACCGCGTGCTTGTGCACCGCTTCGTAGACGTTATACAGACCCACGATGTTGCCCTGGACGATCTGCTCGAACGGCGACTCCAGCGAGATGCCGCCGAAGTGCAGCACCATGTCGACGCCGGCGACCAGCGCATTCACCGCGTTCTTGTCGGAGAGCTCGGCGAGCACGACTTCCTCGCCGCGATGCGCGGACCCGCAGTCGACACGATCCGACACGCGCAGATGCTCGCACCACTCGCGCAGATGCGGCCGCAGCACGCGGCCCAAGCCTCCGGCAGCGCCGGTCAGCAGCAATCGTCGGAAGGGTTTGCTCAAAGGGATTACCTCCGTGCTGCCGCTGCGGCTCATTGCGCAACCCGGTGCTCGGGACGGCGCGTCGCACTCGTGCTCGCGCTCGGGCGGCTGGCGAGCGCGCATGGTAGCAGACGCGCGGCAGATGGGACGCGATGCGGCGATGTGCCGCTAGCGCGTGCGCGAACGTGCCTGAGGGAGCAGCGGCTGTGGGCCGCCGACGCCGAACATTTCCTGAAGCGCTTCGCGATACGCGCTGCCACCGGTGCGCATGCTGTTGTTGTGCGTCGCGCCCTCGACCAGCAGCAACTTTTTCGGCTCGTGCGCAGCATCGTAGAGCGCCTGCGAAAAGCGTGACGGCACCATGCGGTCGTCGGCGCCGTGCACGATGAGCACCGGCAGGTGAACGTCGCGGATTTTTTTGATCGAGTCGAATTTCTGGGTCAGCAGCAAGTCCACCGGGAGCCATGAGACCGTCAGCGAGCGCGCGATCTCGGCGAGCGAGGTGAAGGACGACTCGACGATGAGCCCGCGCGCGGGTGCGCCACTGCCCTGGGGCGTCGCGGCGGACAGCTTGGCGGCGAGGTCGATGGCGACGGCACCTCCCAGCGAATGCCCATAGATGAAGCGCCGCGAGGGATCGGGCTGCAGTACCGCCAGGCGATCCCAGGCCAGCTGGGCGTCTTCGTACACGGTGCCTTCGGAGGGCAGCTCTCCGCTGCTCTTGCCGAAGCCGCGATAGTCGATGGCGAGCACCGAGAATCCGAAATCGTGAAGCTGCTCGATGCGGAACAGTTGTCCGGTCAAGTCCCAGCGCGAACCGTGCAGGTAGAGCAGCGCCGGCGCGTCGTCGATCGGGCGGCCGGAAGCCTCGCGCGCCGGCCACCACCACGCATGGATTTGCTGCGGCTTGCCGTCGGCGGCGACAGCGAGGTCCAGCTCCTGCACCCCTTCGGGCATGCCGGAGAACCAGCTAGCGGTCGAATGCACCACCCGGAAGGTAAGCTCCCGCTCCTGGACTTCCAGCGTCGAACAGCCCGCTGCCGCGAGCCCGACGACCAGCGACAAGCTGAGCACCCACTTCCACGGGGAGCGTCGGGGAGAAAACGAGGCTCGTTGCTTGTCCATGCGTGCCAGCCCAGGCCGTTCGATTCGGGGTGGGCGAATCTTGCTAAGCAAGACCTGCGCCAGTAGCGGCGACGTCGCACGCTTTGGGGTCAGACCGTGGCAAGCGACACCCGGTTCCGCGCTTCCGCAGCGCGGCTTGGCCGCCGCGCTATGATTCCGGGATGTACCCAGCATCGCTCATGGACGCGCGCGCCATCGCCGAATCCTTCGATCTCGCGAAGCTGGCGCCTTCCTTCTACGCCGATCCGTATCCCACCTACCGCGCGCTGCGCGAGCATGCGCCGGTGAAGCGCATGCCGGACGGATCGTGGTTTCTGACCCGCTTCGAGGACATCGTTCCGGTGTATCGCGACCACAAAAGCTTCAGCTCCGACAAGCACAAGGAATTCCGCCCCAAGTTCGGACCGACTCCGCTGTTGGAGCATCATACGACCAGCCTGATCTTCAACGATCCGCCGCTGCACACGCGCGTTCGCCGCGCCATCGTTGGCGCGATCTCGCAACGTCACATCGCGGCGATGGAATCGGGGCTGGTGACGCTGGTCGACGGCTTGCTCGACGCGATGGCGAAGGCGGGCAGCGTCGACCTGATCGCCGATTTTGCGGCGGCGATTCCCATTGGCATCATCGGCAACCTGCTCGGCATCGCCCGCGACGAGCGCGGCCCGCTGCGCGGCTGGTCGCTCGCGATCCTGGGTGCGCTCGAGCCGGTGCTCACGCCGGAGCGCGCTGCCAGCGGGAACCGCGCGGTCAGCGAGATGCTCGCGTATCTCAGGATCCTGGTCGACGACCGCCGAGTGCACCTGCGCGACCCGGATACCGACGTGCTGACGCGGCTCATCGTCGGCGAAGGCGGCGACGCGCCGCTCACCGAAACTCAGCTGCTGCATCAGTGCATTTTCCTGCTCAACGCCGGGCATGAAACGACGACCAACCTGATCGGCAACACGCTGCACGCGCTCGCGCGGCTGCCGGCGCAGCGCGCCCAGCTGATCGCCCGCGCCGACGATGTCGATGCGATGAAAACGGCGGTGGAGGAATGCCTGCGCTACGAAAGCCCCGTCCAGTTGGGGAATCGCATTACCACACAGGACGTGACCATCGCGGGACAGTGCTTTCCCGCGGACACGCGTATCTCGATCTGCATCGGCGGCGCCAACCGCGACCCGGCTCAATTTCCCAGCCCCGACGAGATGGACCTGTCGCGCGATCCCAACCGTCAGCTCGCGTTCGGATTCGGCATTCACACCTGCGCCGGCATCAACCTGGCGCGGCTGGAGGGACGAATCGCGCTGTCGCGCTTCCTCAAGCGCTTTCCGCGCTACGCCATCACCGGCGAAGCGGTGCGCGACCTGCGCGCGCGCTTTCGCGGCTTCCAAAAACTTCCGGCGCGGCTCGAGTAGCGCCCGCAGCCGCGACTAACGCGAACCCGCGCGCTGCTTTGCCAAGTCGATGTCCAGGTATTTGTAGTATGTCGTGAACACCGGCGGCGCGAAGCCCTTGAGCCATGGCTGAACGAGCTCGCTCTCCGTGCGGAAAACGAGCGGGACCATCGGCGCGTAGTATTGCAGCAGCGCGTTCATCGTTGCGATCGACGCAGAGCGCGCTGCATCGTCCTCGCTGCTGATGTAATCCTCGAACGCCTGGTCATAGCGCGGCATGTTGAATCGCGTCGGATTCACGGTGGGTGGCGAGCGACTGTAGAACTGCACCGTAACGCCATAGGCGGTGGGGAGGCCGCCCATGACGAACGCGTTGAGCTGGTACGTGCCCGCCTCCGCTTCCTTCAACAATTCCTGGAAACGCGTGAGCTTGAAATTCATGCGGATGCCGATCGCATCCATATTCTTCTTGAGCAACGTCTGCTCCTCTCGCGTGGTGGGCGCGGTGCGAAGCGTCGCCGTGATGGTGAGTGGCTTGCCGTCCGGCGTCATCCTGAAGCCTTCGCCGTCCCTGGACGCGAAGCCCACTTTGTCCAGCAAGGCATTCGCCAGCCGAGGATCGTGAGCGGCGATGGGAAGCCCGCTGATATGACCAGCCACCGTCGGCGGAACGAGTTGATTCGCGACGCCGCCCTGGCCGGCGTAGACCACACCGACCCAGGCGGCGCGGTCGATCGCCAGCGCGATTGCGCGCCGCAACGCGATGTGCGGAAGGTCCAGCCCACCAACCGTCCGATCGCTCATGTTGAAGAACAGTGAGGCAACATACGGTTCCGGATAAGCCTTGCGAATCACTCCCTGCTCCCCGTATTCTTTTTTGAGCACGTCCTTGTCGAGCGCACGCGCGCCCGCCACGCCGGTGAGGACCACATAGTCGAGTTTGCCGCGATCGAACTGCAGCACGCGCGTGAGCTCCTCGTCGATGACATTGATCTCGACGACCCCGATCTGGGGCAGCGCGACGCCCTGCATGCTGCGCACCAACTCGGCATCGCGAGGATCGTCGCTCGCCGGAAACGCGATCGTCCGGTAATAGGGGTTGGCTTCGAGTACGACCTTGGACCCTGGCAGCCACTCACGGAGTCGGTACGGGCCGGTGCCCACTGGCCGCGTCCGCGCGTCGCCGTGCGCCGCCGTAATGACCTCGCGCGCCACGGCGGGCGTGGTGACGAAGCTCTCTATGACCGGAAAATTCGCCCGCAGCAGGCGAAGCTGTACGGTATAGCGATCCAGTGCACGCAGTCCCTCCACGGGATTGTCGTAGTCGAATGTCCCCGATTTTTCTGCGGCCTCCACGACCGCTCTCGCTCCGATCAAGACGTCGGTGACAGCCGCGTTGCCGCCACGCTTGAGCGTCGGGTCGAGCGCACGCTTCATCGAATAGACAATGTCATCCGCGACCAGCTCGCGCTGCCTGCCACCGAACGCGGGATCATCGGTAAAGCGAATTCCGGGCTGGAGCCGCATCGTCCAGGTGCGACCACCATCTGAAATTTCCGGCATGCCGGTTGCCGATACCGGGACCAATCGCGCCGGGGAGCCGAGGTAGCTCCAGTCGTAGAGGCCCTCGAAGATGGCCGCTGCGACCTGCGACGAAGGATCATCGTTGATACGCTGCGGATCGAGCGTCTCGATGTCGAAAACGGCCAGGCGCAGTACCTTGGCCGGGTCCGGGGCAGGCGCCGCGCCGCCGGCGAGCAGGCACAGGCAAAGCGCGACTCCGACCCGGAGCAGCTTCTTTTGCGGCGTTGGCATTCGTCTCGATTCGTCAGCAGCGCTCAGTGCGCGGCGCGATTATGCATCACAGTGCATCGAAGCTTCGCGCCAGCGACAGCTGCGCGCCAACCACCCTTTTTGGCTATGATGCGCGAAACATCCCGGAGGCCACTATGCAATCACCGTTCCCCCGCTCGCTGATTCGCCTGCTCGCGGTCGGCGCGTGCGTCGCCCTTGCTCCTGCTGCGGTCGCACAGGTCAAGGTCGGCGTCACCGTTTCCGCCACGGGACCCGCCGCGTCGCTCGGCATTCCCGAGAAGAACACCATTCCGCTATGCCCCAAGGCAGCGGGTGGCAAGAGCATCGAATACATTCTGCTCGACGATGCGACCGACACCACGACCGCGGTGCAGAACACGCGCAAGCTTATCAGCGAAAACAAGGTCGACGCGATCATCGGCTCGACGACGACGCCCAATTCGCTGGCGATGATCGACGTGTTTTCCGAAGGCGAGACGCCGGTGATCTCGCTCGCATCGTCGATACGCATCATCGATCCGGTCGATGCAAAAAAGGCATGGTCGTTCAAGACGCCGCAAACCGACGTGATGATGGCCGGCGCGATCCTCGAGCACGCGTCGAACAATGGCGTGAAGAACATCGCCTACATCGGCTTCAACGACGCGCTTGGCGAGGCGTTTTTCACCGAAGTCGACAAGGCCGCGAAAGTGCGCAACATTCCGATGGTGGCCAACGAGCGCTTCGCGCCCAAGGACACCAGCGTCACCGGTCAAGTGCTCAAGTTGGTTTCGGCCAATCCCGACGCGATCGTGATCGGCGCGTCTGGAACGCCGGCGGCAACGCCCGCCTCGGCGCTGAGAGAGCGCGGCTACAAGGGAAAGATCTACTTCAATCACGGCGTGGCGAACAACGATTTCCTGCGTGTGGGCGGCAAGGACGTCGAAGGCGCGTTCGTCCCGGCCAGCCCGGTGATCGTCGCCTACCAGCTTCCCGACGATCATCCGGCCAAGAAGCGCGCCGAGGAATACACCAAGATCTACGAAGCGAGCTACGGCCTGGGCAGCGTGGCGGCGTTTGGCTCGTACGCGTGGGACGCGTGCCTGGAGGTGGTCAATGCGATTCCGGCAGCGCTCAAGGCGGGGCAGCCGGGAACGGTGGAGTTTCGCCGCGCGCTGCGTGATGCGCTTGAAGCGACGAAGAACCTCGAAGTGACCAACGGCTCGGTCACGATGAGCAAGTCCGACCATCTCGGCCTCGATTCGCGCGCGCGCGTGATGGTCCAGATCCAGAAGGGAAAGTGGGTGCTGCAGAAGTAGCGACGCTAGCAACCCGGCGAGGGGCCCCGCGCAGCGGGAATCGGCGGGGAATTGCGAGTCGGCGCTGGTGGGCGACGAGGTCACGATCAAATCGCGTTGAACGGTCGGAGCGCGCAAAGAGAACCAGGCGGGGATTAAAGCAAAGGGGCGCAAACGCGCCCCTTTTTTTTCACGAACGAGTGAAGATCAGCCCACGGGCATCCCCGAAGGCATGCCGCGTGGCATGCCATTGCGATAGCCTGCGCGAACCGGAACTTGGTTGCCCTTCGCATACATGCACTGAACGTAGGCGTTGTCGTAACGGCGCTGATAGTCGTAGCTGCCGTAGGCCCCGGCGTTGGCCGCGCCCGCGCTACCGAACAACAGTCCTGTTCCCGCGCCGATCGCGGCGCCTTGTCCCGCCTGCCCCGTGACCGAACCGATGGCCGCGCCGGCGGCGGCGCCGATAAGCGTGGCCGCCGCTGCGTAATTACCCGCCGTCTGATCGGGCACCTGCGCACCCGGCGGCCCCATGCCCAGCGACGCCGACGCGAATTGCTGGCACGCGAAGTTGTCCGCCTGGAAGGCGTCGAATGTCTTGCTTGTTCCCGGCAGGACCATGACTGTCGGTCCGCTCGGCACGGTGGCGCATGCGGCCAGCAACAGCGCCGGGGCAACCGCCAGCATGCGTAGTGATCTGCTCATCGGCATCTCCGTGCGACCGTCACTGCGCATAGCCGGGCTGCGGGGTCGGCCGCGCGTTATTGTCGGGAACGACCTTCAGCCAGCCGTGCGGACACTGCGCGATCTGCGGGTAATACCCTGCAGGGTCGGTACAGTAGTACGAGAACTGTGGACGCTGTGCCGCAGCGGGAGGTGCGTACGTCGACGGGCCCGGTGCGTAGTTGCCGTCATCGGGTTGATCACGCTGGATGTAGACGACGCCCGGGTCGTAGACCGCCCCGCCGTAGTACGGATACGCCGCCGGGTACGCGTACGCGCCGTAGTAGTACGGGTAATAGCCGCCATACCACCAGCCTGGATAGCCGAGCGCGAGACCCAGACCGAGGCCGTATCCATACCAGCCGGCGCCGTACCAGCGCCCGCCCCAATATCCGCCATGCCAGCCCGAGCCGCCGTGCCAACCCGAGCCGCCGTGCCAGCCGGAGCTTCCACCGTGCCACCCCGAGCTGCCTCCGTTCCAGCCGCCACCTCCGCCGCCATGCCAGCCGCCGCCCATGCCGCCAGCACCCATGCCGCCGCCACCACGCGCTCCACCCCCACCGCCGTGCTGGGCCGAGGCCGCGCCAGCAGTGATCGCGAACGCCGCTGCGATTGCAAATGTAACGATATGTTTCCGCATGAGAACCTCCTTCGATGCCTCTTGGACTCAACGCGCGAGCGCGAGTTCGGACGACATCCACCTGCAAAATATCGCACTCATGACCCCTGTGTGCGGGCCTTGTGCGGCGCGACCGAGCACCGCCCATTTGGTATCCTTGTGGGTTGACAAGAACCTTCAAGGAACTGCCATGGCTACCGAACCCGCGCCGCGCGGCGTCGAAGCGAAAATGGACGCCGCTTCGCTGTATCGAGAAGAAATCTACACCGATCGCGGCGCCGGAACCATCCGTGTCCTGGTCCCGGTGACGCGCGACGGAGGGCCCGACCAGACCCGAACCCCCGTTTACGTCGGCGAAGCGCAGATCCTTACCAACATGGGGCCGCTGCCGATCAGTTTCGAAATCCCCGCGGTCACCCTGGGCGAAGCCGTGCAGAAATACGGCGATGCCGCCAAGGAAGGCATCGAGAACGCGGTCCGCGAACTGCAGGAGCTGCGTCGCCAGCAGTCGTCGTCGATCCTCGTTCCAGGTCAGACTGCTGGGCTGCCGGGAGGCATGCCGCCGCTGGGAGGCGGCAAGATCAAGATGCCGTAGCGCCTTTGGGCGTGCGCCGCGACGCGCGCGGCGCGGCGAGCGTCCATTCGGGGACAGCGAAGCGCTCGGCAAGGAATTCGGCGAGCGCGCGCACCTTGGCGGACAGATGCCTGCGGCTGGGATAGACGAAGTAGATGTTGGCCGGCAATGGCTCGAACTTGCGCAGGACCGGCGTGAGCCGTCCGTCGCGCACTTCCGGACCGACAACGAAGTCCGGCTCGAGCACGATCGCCGTTCCCGCAACCGCCAGCTCGGCAAGAAAATGAGCATGGTTGGCATTGACCGGTCCCGACACACGGACCGGCCGATCGTGGCCCGCTGGATCGCGAAAGGGCCACACGTTCCGGTGCGGCGCGTATTCGTAGGTGAGACAGGCATGCCCGGCGAGGGCTTCGGGCGTTTTCGGCTCGCCGTGGCGCGCCAGGTAGGACGGCGCCGCGCAGCACACGAGGCGCGTTTGTCCGATCCTGCGGCCGACCAGGTTCTGGCTGCCGATCGATCCGATGCGCACCGCGGCATCGAAGCCCTCGTCGACCAGATCGGTGGTGCGATCGGAAAGCTCGACGTCGAAGCGCATGTCGGGATAGCGGACCAGGAACTCGCCGACCGCCTTCGCCAGGTGTCTTTCGCCGAACGTCGTTCCGCAGGTGAGACGCAGCGTGCCACGCGGTCGAACGGCACCCGCGCCCGCCGACTGCTCGGCCTCCTCAAGGTCGGACAGGAGCTGCACGCAGCGCTCGTAGAACACACGCCCGCTTTCGGTGAGCGAGAGCCGGCGCGTGGTGCGGTTGACCAGTCGCGAATTCAGATGCGCTTCCAGCTCGGCGACCTGTCGGCTCACTGCCGAAACGGAAACGCCGAGGCGCTCGGCCGCGCGCACGAAGCTCCCGGTCTCGACGACTCGGGCAAACGCGGTAATCGCATGGAAACGGTCCATTATGTATTATTGCATTTATTGCAACAGTATTTCACGCCTAGGCCTGTTTATCCCGAGAGCCACAACGGTGATCATCGCGTTGTCGTCAGCCCAAAGGCCTCCGGGCTGGGCAACCTCACCGATCAACAGGAGAAACTCCATGAAGCTCTATTACTCACCGGGCGCCTGCTCACTTTCGCCGCACATCACCTTCCGCGAGGCCGGACTCCCGGTCACGCTGGTCAAGGCGAGCACCAAGACGCACAAGCTCGACGACGGCACCGATTACTACACGCTAAGTCCCAAGGGCTATGTTCCGCTGCTCCAGTTGGACAACGGCGAATTCCTCAGCGAAGGTCCGGCGATCGTCCAGTATCTCGCCGACCAGAATCCAGGCTCCGGACTCGCTCCAGCCGCGGGCACGCTTTCGCGCTACCGGCTCATGGAGTGGCTGAACTTCGTCACCGCGGAGCTGCACAAGCAGTTCGGACCGATGTTCCAGCCGAACACGCCGCCCGAATTCAAGGAAGTCCTCAAGGACAAGATCTCCAAGCGCTACGACTGGCTCGCCGGCGAGCTCAAGGGCAAGGATTACCTGATGGGAACGCAGTTCACCGTCGCCGACGCGTATCTCTACACGATCCTGCGCTGGACAAACTTCGTTGGCCTCGATCTCGCCAAGTGGCCAGTGCTCGCCGCGTACAAGGCGCGCGTGGAATCACGCCCGAAGGTGCAGGAAGCCTTGGTCGCCGAGGGCTTGGTCAAGGCAGCCGCGACCGCCACGGCCTGAGCGCTTAAAGCAAACATCTCGTACACATCCATCCGGGGCTGGCGACGGACCCGGAGCTCTACACCATGATGCCTGCCCTTTTCATTTCACACGGCTCGCCGATGCATGCGGTCGAGGCGGGCGCGCCCGGGCGCGCGTGGAGCGCGCTCGGGAGCACGTTAGCGCGGCCGCGGGCGATCCTAATCGCCTCTGCGCATTGGGAAACGTCGGTGCCGATGCTCACGGGCAACCCGAAGCCGCAGACCATCCACGATTTCGGCGGCTTTCCGCCCGAGCTGTATCAGCAACGCTACCCGGCGCCCGGCGCCCCCGACCTCGCCGCGCAGGCGGTCTCGCTGCTCAAGCAAGCCGATATCGCAGCCGGCATCGATGGCTGCCGCGGACTCGATCACGGCGCGTGGGTACCATTGAAATGGATGTATCCGCAGCACGACATTCCAGTCGTGCAGCTCTCCATCCAGCCAGAGCTAGGCGCGGAGCATCATCTGCGCCTCGGGCGCGCGCTCTCACCGCTGCTTGAACGCGATGTGCTCATCATCGGATCGGGGCACACGACGCACAACCTGCGCGACTGGATGAGCAATCCGCGTCGCGACGAGCCGTTGCGTTACGTCGAGGCGTTCTCAACGTGGCTGCATGAGCACCTTAGGGCACACGACGCCGATGCGGTCAGCGCGTATCGTGAGCGGGCACCCGACGCGACACGCGCACATCCCACCGAGGAGCACTTCCTGCCGCTGTTCGTCGCCTGGGGCGCAGCGGGAACCAACGCGCAGGCGGAGCGCGTGGTGAGCGGCTACGAGGCCGGCGCGCTGTCGATGGACTCGTATCTGTTCAAGCCCGCGGCGACACTCGCCGCAGCCTGATCAGCAACGCGCGCTGGTTCTTTCCCGGCGGCGCGGCGACGCAACGTCAGTGGAGCCGCTGCCGTCCCTTGCGTGAGGCTTCGCGCCGTTGCGCGCGGCGCTCGGCGCGATTGGCCGATTCCGGACGACTGCGCTCTTGCCAGAAACGGAAGATGAGCACCGCCGCAATGGGCAGCTCGTCGATCATGTCGAGCCGCTTTTCCTCGGTGTCGACCCAGTCCAGGTATTCGGGGTCGTGATCGCCATAGGCGAGCGCTTCGATCGGCAGCATCCAGTCGCGCGTCGCCTCGTCTGAGTAGAGCGGCTCCCACGTTTCCTCGCGCAGGAGCACGCCGGTCATGTAACCCTCGCACCATGCGCTCGCCTCGGGTGGGCTGCGGTCTTCGCGCAGCTGCTGTTCGGCGTGATAGAGCAGCGGCTTGAAACGCGTCGGCGATTCCGCGAGCGTGCGTCGAATGCTCTGCTGCAGGCGCAACACCAGCGACAGGATGCGCTCTGCCTGCTCGTTGTTCTGGAATACCGGCGTCACCGAGCGCTGGCTGTCGCTCCACATCACCGGCAGCCATTCCGACGGCTGGATGAGCTCGGGGCCACTGACGATCGCGGTCAGGAATCCGTCGAGCATCTCGAGGTCCATGCAGTCCTGCGGGACGGCGTTCGACCCCAGGAATACTTCGAGCTCGTCATACTCGTTATCGGTCAGGGGTTCATCGAGCTTGTTGACTTCGGACATGGGATCGACACAGGATGGGCATTGCGGGGCGAACATCATGGCCCCACTGCGCCGCGAATGCAAATCCGTCGCCGGCTCGCAGCCAAACTACACACGTGGGCCCGTGCTGCGGGCCGCGTGCGCGGCGTTGATCGCGGCGGCGAACACGAGCACGGCGCCGGCCTGATGCAGAGCAGCCAGACCGACGGGAACGACCAGCAGCAAGGTTGAGATACCCAGTGCGACCTGCACGACCAGCATCACTCCCAAAATCCACGCCGCACCGCGCGCCGGTGACGGCGCTCGACGCGCGCGCCACCAGTAGGCCGCAACCGACAACGCAAGCAGCAGCGCCATCAGGCGATGGTCGAACTGCACGGTCGCCATGTTTTCGTAGAAATTGCGATACCACGGCTCGATCATCATGATTTCGAGCGGCACCCATGCGCCGTTCATGCGTGGAAACGTGTTGTATGCAAAGCCCGCGCGGATACCGGCAACGAGGCCGCCGGAGAGCACCATGACGAACACCAGGCCGACGATGGCGAGCGCGAAAGAAAGCAGCGGCGAGCGCATCGCGCCGGTGCGGGCGGACGGACGCAGCAGCGACAGCGCGATCCACCACATCGCACCGAAAATCGCGATCGCCAGTCCGAGGTGCGCGGTCAACCGCAGCTGCGAAACGCGTGGATCGTCGACCAGCCCGCTTTGCACCATGTACCAGCCGAGCGCGCCCTGTGCGCCGCCCAGCACGAACAGCGTCGCCAGCGCGGGCCAGTAGCCTGGCGGGATCTTGCGCCGCGCGATAAACCACAGCAGCGGCACGATAAAGACTACGCCGATCGCGCGTCCTAGCAGGCGATGCGCGTATTCCCACCAGAAAATCCCCTTGAACGCCTGCAGGTCCATGCCGCGATTGACCTCGCGGTACTCGGGCGTGGCCTGGTACTTGGCGAAGGCATCGTTCCAGTCCTGTGCCGATAACGGCGGCAGCGTTCCCACGATCGGCTGCCACTCGGTGATCGACAGACCGGAGTGCGTGAGGCGCGTCACGCCGCCGACCACGATCATCGCGAACAGCAACGCGCAGCACGCGAGCAGCCACACCGCGACCGCGCTGGCGCTGTCCGATCGTCGTTCGCCGTTTGCGACGAGCGCTGAGGGCCTCGACGTGCCGCCGGCATGTTCAGTGATTTCCACCGTTTGATTTTGCCACAGCGAGGCGATCGACCGGACGCAACAGCGTCCACATCCACTAGTTCGCGTGCATGTGGGCGGAATCCACCGCATGGATGGCCGGAGGAAGGGTTCCGAGCACACCGACGATCACCAGGATCAACAGCCCCATCGTCGCTTCGATCAGGCTGTTGCGCTGCAGTAGCCGCGAAGCATCGTTGACTGCGTAAGCAGACGAAAGGCGCGGAACGAGTCGCAGGCGATTGAACGCGGCAACGCCGACCATCGCCAGGAAAAGCCCGATCTTGAGCAGCAGGAGATGGCCGTAATGGGTCGTCGTCAATGCGGCCGCGCTTCCCGCCAGCATGTACGTGTTGACCATGCCGGTGACGAGGATCGTTCCGACCACGATCATGCCGAGTATCGAGAATCGCGACGTGGCATCCCGGGCAACCATCGTGATCGCGGGATCGGCGATGCGACGCGAGGCCATGAGCAGCAACGCGAGCGGTACGAGGCCTGATCCATGCGCTCGCGGCGACGAGATGCAAGGCGTCGGCCGCGACGTGCACTCGACCGGCAAGCGCAGGCGTACCCGAAGCGTGCCCCGCCCAGGCGAGGCTGCCGACAAGCAGCACCGCAAGCGACGCGATGATCGCGAGCAGCCTGCGCCGGACCGCATGGTCCGCCCGGGCAAGCGCGATCAAGCCGCCCGCGAGTAAGGCTGCCGTGACGAAGCGCGCGCTCCATACGGTTCCGAATCGGGTGCGCGTCAGCACGCGCCAGACGATGTCGTCCGAGAAAATCTCACCCAAGGATCGGCTTCCGATTTCTGCAGCGAGCACGACCAGCCACGCCGCACCGGAGAGGACCGCGATTGTCACGCTGATCCACGCAATGCGCGCTGACTGCCTCTACCAGGCGATCAATTCCGGGTTCGAGTCTACGTGCCGCACCACGGGCCCGGCGACCAGGACCGCGAAGACCAGCGCGCCCGCGAGCAACACGGTCCACGCAAAGTGCAACGCCCGAATCGCGATCAGCAGGAAGTTCATCACTCTGCGCCGCGGCGGCGGCGGCTTGCGATCACTGCTTGTCGACCGTGAAGCTGAACGAACCTTCGGAGGTATGCGTGTCCACCGACAGCACTCGCCACGTCACCCGATAGCGACCTGCTCCGACCGGGCGCAACGGCACGCGCATCACGTTGCCGCTGATGCTGGGTCTATCCTCGTCCGCGCGCTGCCCCGAAGCGTCCGTGATCGTGGCGCCGCTGAATGCCGGCTCGATCTCCTGCGTGAATCGCAGTGTAATCTCACGCGGGGCGGCGTGAACGACGCTGCCCACGCGCGGACTGGCCTCGTCCAGGAAAGCATGCGCGGCTGCGGCGCTGCCGAACAGCACATACATCGCGCCGCCGACGATCAACGCAGGGCGCATGTCAGTTCCCGAGCGGCGAGCGCGGCGCCGCTGCGGCGTTGCCGAAAATCGGTTTGCCGATACCGGTCGGGAACAGGTCGTCGAGATAGAAATGCATCTGCGCGATGACGCCCACGCCGGTGCCGCTGGCGCGATTGACGGGGATGATCGCCTCGAGGCCGACCTGGAAGGATCTGCCGACCCATATGACGCCAGGCGAGACGGTTCCCGTCGTACCAATCCCGGAGTTTTTGTAGTTGGCGACCGGCGTCTGAAATTGAAACTCGACGATCGGCACCAGATGGTTCAAAAACTCCGGCAACTCGAGGTCGACGACGTTCGACTTGAGGTACGGCATGCTGTATTGCAGCGATCCGCCATAGGTCAGGAACTGGGGATTGAGCTCCCTCATTGTCTCGCCGCTGTCCGGATCGAAGGACGTGACCGACGATTTGCTCGGGATCGCGTACCCGACCTGTCCCGTCAATGCGAATGGCCGGGCCGTGCTCATGCTGTCCGGGAAACCGCCGAAGCCTTGACCGAAGTAGACCGTCGGTGTGAACGCGCTGAAGGATTCGGCACCGACCGACGAGCTGCCGGTATGGCCGAACTCGACCACGAGCGCACCTGACATCACCAGCTCGCGCGCCGCGTCGGTGAGAAACTGGTATTGGAAGCTGGCCTCGAGGTTCTGGAACCCGTTGGCGTGCGGGGTGTCGGGGGGGCTGAGCTGTGTCCAGGCCGTCCCGATCGAAATGCCGAACTTGTCAGTGATTCGCTTCGAGAATTCAGCCGAGATGTCGAGCTGCCGCGTCGAGGGATCGTCGCCGTTCTTGAAACTCGCGATGGTCGGCAAGGCAAGCTCATCTGCAACGCACGGGTCGTCGATGGTCAGCGTCGCGGGAAAGAATCGGGCTCCGACGACGCAGTGTGCACTTGCGTCGGCACATGCAAGAAGCGCCATGCTCGCTATCAATGCTTGGTGATGGGTCTTCGTGACCGCCCTCATTGTTTGTGCGCACCAGCCGCTGCGCCCATGGATTCGACTTCGAGCACGACATCGATGCTTCCGGCTTTCTCGAAGGTCAGCGTCAGCGGAACGTGGTCGCCTGCCTTGAACGGTTGCTTGAGGTCGACCATCATCAGGTGATACCCGCCCGGCTTGAGCTCGAGCCTGCCTGCCGGCGGGACGTCCATGCCGGTGAGCGCCCGCATTTTCATGACGCCGTTGTCCATGGCCATCTGGTGCAGCTCGACGGCGCCTGCCGCGGAAGAAGAGGCGCGCAGCAATCGGTCGGGGACGTTGCCCGCGTTATCGACGACCAGGAATGCTCCCCCGGATCTCGCGCCGGGCGGCGTCGCTCGCGCAAACGGATGGTCGATGGTCAAGCCATTGAGGTGGTAGTTGTGGGCGCCAACGACGCCGGAGACACAGCACAACACCGCGAGCGCGATCGAGACTGATTTCACGATGTAACCTTCCATGGAGACGAAATGCACGGTCCGCCAAGGTGCGGCGGGAGCGGCATCGATGCGCGGAGCAAGCGCTCCGCGGTCCGGTTACTGCGGAAGGTCGAAGAGAGGCGGACCGCGCGGCGGCGGCGAGAGCGAGGGTGCGTTGTCGAGGACCGTACGCGTGTCGCCGGCGGCGACGGTGAATTGCGTTGGCACGGCGAAGGCGGCAGGCCAAGACGGCGGGATAGCCGCCGATGAAGAGGCACCGGTGCACAGAGTGCAATGCGCGGCATCGTGGCTGCGCGATGGCGACGGAGTACCGGCAGGAGCGACGGCGCGCGCTTTCGAGTACAGCGAGCACACATCGCCAGGTCCTGTTGCCGAAGGCGCTGCCGCGTAGACCCCGATGGGCGCCAGCGCCTGCATCGCGAGAGCGGCGACGGCGATGGTCAGGCGCATGCGGGATGTCATCCGGTGCATTCTACACGGCGTGGCCGCGCCGGAAAATTCCCGTGGCGCACCGCGCCACATGGCGACGCCGACGTTGACACCTGGGCGCCAGGCACGGTTGAATGCCGCTCAACCTCTTGCCCCAGTTCGTCGAGCGAGGTCGTCGTTATGCGCCTGACACCGCTTTCCGCAGGTTTCGGCCGAGAAACCGAGGACGTGAACGTCTCCGAGTCGTTGTCCAACGAGGCATTCGCTGAGTTGGAGCACGTCTTTTTCGCATCGCAGGTGCTGGTACTCCGCGGCCAAACCCTGACGCCGTCGAGCTACGTTACCTTCGCACGTCGCTTCGGCCCGCCGGAGCCGCACGTCATCGATCAGTTTCATCATTCCGAAGACCCGAACATCCTCATCCTGTCGAATCGCAGAAAGGGCGGAGAACCAGTAGGCCTTGCTGATGCAGGCTCGTATTTTCACACCGATTACTCTTACCTTCAGGGGCCGGCGCGGGCGACGATGCTCTATTCGATCGAGGTGCCGAAGGTCGGCGGCAACACGCTGTTTGCCGATCAGTACGCGGCATACGATGGGCTTTCCGAAGCGATGAAAAAGCGCATCGAGAAAATGATCGGCATCCACCACTACGGCAACCGCAAGGTCGCCGACGAGATGAGCCGCACGGCGGCGTCGCCACTCACCGACGAGCAGAAGGCGAAGATGCCGCTGATCACGCACCCGCTGGTCCGCCCGCATCCGGTCACCGGGCGCAAGGCGCTTTACTCAGTGTCCGGCAGCTCATACGGGATCGTCGGCATGCCCGAGGGCGAGGCGCGCGATCTTCTCGACGAGCTCGCCGCGCACGCGACACAACCGAAATATCAGCTCGATTACGCATATCGCGTCGGCGACGTCGTGATCTGGGACAACGCATCGCTGCTCCACTCGGCCACGCTCACCGATCCCGACGATCCGCGCACGCTGTGGCGCATCACGATCAAGGAGCCATCGGGCCAGCTCGACGCGCTCAACGTTCTCGCGCCGACGTTCGTGGCTTCATAGCCACCCGCGTGCCTCGTCCATGCGGACGAGTGTGGATAGCACATCGTCGTGCTAGAGTAAGCTCCAATCCAACCTTCGCATCGTGCGTGCCTCCGATTCCGTGATTCGCCTGCGCCATCCGCTGTTCGTTTTGCTGCTTTCGCTGCTCGCCGTTACGGCGCAGGTCGGCGGCGCGACGCACGCGCTGTCGCACTTCGGCGAGGCGTTCGGCGGGTCTCCGGATCATTCGCTCGGCACGGTGCAGGACGATCCTTGCGCGATGTGCGCGCTCTACGCCGGCGGCAACCATGCCGTGGCTGGCGATCCCGACGTACCGCGCCCGCTCGCGGCGCCGGTCGAAGCATCCACTCCCGAGCGCACGACTGTCGCGGCGGTCGCTCCGCACTTTTACCGAAGCCGCGCCCCGCCACCGCTCCTCTGACGTCCCCCGGCATGCCGCGTGATCGCGGCATGGTTACCGACATGACTCGAGGAGCATCATGCTTCGCTATTTCGTTCGTGCGTGCAGCGCGTTGGCGCTGGCGCTGTTTGTTCCCACCGCCGCGCTGGCGGCGACCGACGCCGATCTCGCCGAGATCCGCGACCAGATTCGCCAACTCAAGGAAAGTTACGAGGCACGTATCCAGGCGCTCGAGCAGCGACTTAAGGATGCCGAGTCGCATCCCGCCGTCGCGCCGCCGCCCGCAGCAGTCGCGCCTGCGAGCGCACCGCCTGCGGCTGCGGCGGCGCCTGCGCCCGCGCCCGTCGCCGCGACCGTTCCCGCGACGAGCGGCATCGCGGCGTTCAATCCCGCGATCTCGGCAGTGCTGCAGGGGCTCTACACCAATCTCTCGCAGGACCCGAACAAGTACGCCTTGAGCGGCTTCGCTCCGAGCGGCGACATCGCACCCGGCAAGCGCAGCTTCAGCCTCGGCGAATCGGAGCTCGCACTCTCGGCGAACGTCGACGACCGCTTCTACGGCAACCTGATCGTGTCGCTGACGCCCGAGAACACCGTCTCTGTCGAGGAAGCGTACGGCCTGTACACCGGCGCCGGCTACGGGCTTGCGCCGAAATTCGGGCGCTTCTTTTCCGGACTCGGCTATCTCAACGATCAGCACCAGCACGTGTGGGACTTCGTCGACGCGCCGCTGGTGTATCAGGCCTTTCTCGGCGGCCAGTACGACGTCGACGGCGTGCAGCTCAAGTGGGTCGCGCCCACCGACGACGTGTTCCTCGAATTCGGTGGCGAGCTGGGCAGCGGCGAAGGTTTTCCGGGCACCTCGCTCAACAAGAACGGCATCGGCTCGGGCATCGCCTACGTGCACGCCGGCGGTGACATCGGTGATTCGAGCAGCTGGCGCGCGGGCCTGTCCTATCTGCAGACGCGCGCACGCGATCGGGACTACGCGCAGACCGACGTGTTCGGCAATCTGGCGCAGGTCGGCTTTTCCGGCGGCAGCAAGCTCGCGGTCGCCGATTTCGTGTGGAAATACGCACCCAACGGCAATGCCCAGCAGACCAATTTCAAGCTGCAGGCCGAGTATTTCTGGCGTCGCGAGAGCGGCGACTTCACCTACGACCGCGACGGCGCCTTCGGCCTGACCAACACATCGGACTATGGTGCACGTCAAAGCGGCTTCTACGTGCAGGGCGTCTACCAGTTCCTTCCCGCGTGGCGCATCGGCGCGCGCTACGACTGGCTCGATCCGGGACAGGTCGATTATGGAAGCAACGCCTTCTTTCTGGTGAACCCTTCATTCAATCCGCAGCGCTCGACGGTGATGATGGACTGGACGCCCTCGGAATTCAGCCGCGTGCGACTTCAGTACGCGCAGGCCAAGCTGCGCGAAGGCGTCACCGACAATGAATTCTTCCTGCAGTACATCCTGACACTGGGCGCGCACGGTGCCCACAAATTCTAGGAGCCGCATCATGAAATATTTAATGCAATCGCTGTTGGCAGCGCTGGCCGTCGCGGTGATCTCCGCGCCGGCGCATGCCGCGCTCAACGTGTTCGCGACCGTTCCCGAATGGGGCGCGCTGGTCCAGGAGCTCGGCGGCGACAACGTCAAGGTCTACACCGCGACCAACGCGCTGCAGGACCCGCATCACGTCGAGGCCAAGCCCAGCCTGATCGCACGCGCCCGCGGGGCCGACCTCATCGTCGCCACCGGCGCAGAGCTCGAGATCGGCTGGCTGCCACTGGTGTTGCAGCAGGCGGGCAATCCCAAAGTCGTGCCTGGGAAGCCAGGCTACTTCGAGGCGGCGTCGTACGTGACGCTGCTCGACAAGCCGGTTCGCCTGGATCGTGCCGACGGCGACGTGCACGCGGCAGGAGATCCGCATATCCAGACCGATCCACGCAACATCGCACGAGTCGCGGAGCCCTTGGCAAAGCGCCTTGCGGAGCTCGATCCGGAAAACGCGGCGACGTATCAGTCGCGGCTCAAGGCATTCAGCGAGCGCTGGACTGCGGCGATCACCAACTGGGAAAAGCAGGCGGCGCCGCTGCGTGCCGTGCCCATCGTCGTTCAGCACAAGGCCTTCACGTACCTCATCGCATGGACCGGCATGAAGGAAATCGCGACGCTGGAGCCCAAGCCGGGGGTCGACCCGACGACCTCGCACCTGTCGGAGGTCCTCGCCACGCTGCAGCGCCAGCCCGCGAAGATGGTGCTGCGTGCAGCGTACCAGAGCGATCGTGCGTCGCAGTGGATCGCCGAGCGCGCGAAGATCAACGCGGTCACGCTGCCCTTCACGGTAGGCGGCGACGAGAACGCGAAGGACCTTTACGCGTTGTTCGACGACACCATCGCTCGTCTGCTCAGCGGTGCAAAATGAGAGGCGCGCAATGAGCATCAACGCTCTCGAGTGGTCGATCCTGGTCCCGGCGTTCATCGCGGGCTTGCTGGTCACGGCGACGCACGTGCCGCTGGGAATGCAGGTGCTCGCGCGCGGTATCGTGTTCATCGATCTGGCGATCGCGCAGATCGCCGGTTGCGGTGTGCTCGTGGCCGACCGTCTCGGCTTCGAGGCCGAAGGCATCGCAGTGCAGATCGCCGCGCTCGCGGCGGCGCTTGGCGGTGCGCTGCTGCTGACGTGGACCGAGCGAATCTGGCCGGAGGTGCAGGAGGCCGTGATCGGTGTCGTGTTCGTGCTCGGCGCGACCGGAAGCGTGCTCCTGCTCGCGAGCAACGTGCACGGCAGCGAGCACCTGCGCGACCTGCTGGTCGGGCAGATCCTGTGGGCGCAGCCTTCGCGACTGATGATCTCGGCAGTGGTCTACGCGCTCATCCTGGCACTATGGTTCGGCGTGCGCGAGCGCCTCGGGCGCGCCGGCTTCTACGCATTGTTCGCGCTCGCCGTGACGGTGTCGGTGCAGCTGGTCGGGCTCTATCTCGTGTTCGCGACGCTCATCGTACCGCCGCTGGCTACCCGGACCATGACGCGATACCGGCTCGCCTTGGCCTGGGCACTCGGCGCGCTCGGTTACGCGAGCGGCCTGGTCGTGTCGACGACGCTCGATCTGCCCAGCGGTCCAGTGATCGTCTGGGCGCTGGTGGTCCTCTCGCTGGCTTGGCATTTCGCGACGGCATCGGCGGCGCCGGGGGCGCCGCAGCCGCGCTGAACCCGGCCTGACGATCTGCTCAAGCGGGGTCGGTCGCGCGGACGATCGCGCGCGGATTCGTGCATTCGCACGCGTAAACCAGCTTGGGATCCAGCCCCGTCGACAGCAGGTTGATCGTCGAATCAACCGGTATCTCGATCAGTTCGTGCGAGGAGGACACGCTGACCAGGTCGTGGTTGAAGCAGGCGATGCTCGGAATGCCGCCCTAGTTAAAGCAGCCGAAAGTAGGTCGGGAAGTGGTTGGCGTCGGTTCTCCTCTCAGCGCTTGAGCGCCACGATCGCGCGTTGCAGGCCTTCGAGCGTCAGCGCAAACATGCGCGGGCCGAGCGCTTCCAGCACCATCTGCGTCGAGCGCGTATACATCCACGAACGCTCGGGCTCGGGATTGAGCCACACGGTATGGCGATAGTTGTCGAACACACGTTTGAGCCACGCGATGCCCGGCTCGTCGTTGATGTACTCGACGCTGCCGCCGGGCTGAATCAGCTCGTAAGGACTCATCGACGCGTCGCCGACGAAGATCAGTCGCCAGTCGGGACCGTATTTGTGCAGGATGTCGAACGTGGGAATGCGCTCGTTGCGCCGCCGCCGGTTGTCGCGCCAAACGTAATCGTAGACGCAGTTGTGAAAATAGAAGTACTCGAGGTGGCGAAACTCGGTCTTCGCCGCCGAAAACAGCTCTTCGCACACCTGGACGTGCGGCTCCATCGAGCCGCCGACATCGAGGAAGAGCATCACCTTGACGCGATTGCGTCGCTCCGGCACCAGATGCAAGTCGAGCCAGCCGGCATTTTTCGCGGTGCCTTCGATCGTCCCGGGAAGGTCGAGCTCCTCCGGAACGCCTTCGCGAGCGAACCGACGCAGACGGCGCAGCGCGATCTTGATATTGCGCGTGTTGAGCTCGACCGAGTCGTCAAGATTGCGAAAGGTGCGCTCGTCCCAGACCTTGACCGCGCTGCGATTGCGCCCGCCTTCCTGACCGATTCGGATGCCTTCCGGGTTGAATCCGTAGGCCCCGAACGGACTGGTCCCCGCGGTGCCGATCCACTTCGATCCTCCCTGGTGGCGCGCGCGCTGTTCTTCGAGTCGCGCCTTGAGCGTCTCCATGAGCTTGTCCCATCCGCCGAGCGCTTCGACGAGCGCCTTCTGCTCGTCGGTCAGGGTTCCCTCGATCATCTTGCGGATCCATTCCTCGGGGATGCCGGCACGGATGTCGAGGATGGTTTCGACGCCCTTGAAGTACGCGCCGAACGCGAGATTGAAGCGGTCGTAGAGCGCCTCGTCCTTGACCAGGCACGCGCGCGAAAGCACGTAGAAATCGTCGATGTTGTTGCTCGCCACGCCGCGCTCGAGCGCTTCGAGCAGAGTCAGGAACTCGCGTGTCGATACCGGCAGCTTCGCGGCCTTGAGATGCAGGAAAAAATCGACGAGCACGACCGGCTCCCGTCAGCGCGGGCGCTCGAGTTGGAAGCGCAGATGCTGCCGCACCGCCGGCCACTCGCTTTCGATGATGCTGAACACGACGGTATCGCGATAGCTCCCGTCCGACGAGATCTGGTGATTGCGCAGCACGCCGTCCTGCTTGGCACCCAGGCGCGCGATCGCCGCGCGGGACGCATGATTGAACCAGTGCGTACGGAATTCGACCGCGATACAGCGCAGGCGCTCGAACGCGTGTCCCAGCAACAGTAGCTTGCACTCGGTGTTGAGGGCGCTGCGCTGGACGCGGCGCGCGTACCAGGTATGGCCGATCTCGAGCCTGCGATTGGTCGCATCGACGTTGAAATAGCGGGTACAGCCGACGATCTCGCCGCTTGCCTTGTCGGTCACCACAAACGGCATCGCGCCCAGGCGCTCGCGCATGTCGAGCGCGGTATGGACGTAGCCCCGCATCTTGTCCGGCGACGCGACCCCGGTGTACCACAGCCGCCACAGCTCGCCATCGCCCGCGGCCTTCGCCAGGGCGTCGACGTGCAAGCGCGCGAGTGGCTCGAGCTTGGCGTGCTCGCCTTCGAGATTCACCGGCTCGATGAATGCCATCGCTACCGGCCGGAGCGCGCCATGAACGCCACCTTCTCGAACAGGTGCACGTCCTGCTCGTTCTTGAGCAGCGCGCCGTGCAGCGGCGGGATGAACACCTTCTTGTCGGCGCTCTTCAACGCCTCGGGTGGAATGTCCTCCGCAAGCAGCAGCTTGAGCCAATCGAGAAGCTCCGAAGTCGACGGTCGCTTCTTGAGCCCGGGCATCTCGCGCAGCTCGAAAAACACCTCGAGCGCTTCCTTGAGCAGCGCGCGCTTCAGACCGGGAAAATGCACATCGACGATGCGCGTCATCGTCTCCTTGTCGGGGAAACGGATGTAGTGGAAAAAGCAGCGCCTCAGGAACGCATCCGGCAGCTCCTTCTCGTTGTTCGAGGTGATCACCACCAGCGGGCGGTGACGGGCCTGAATCGTGGCCTGCGTCTCGTAGACGTAAAACTCCATGCGGTCGAGCTCGCGCAGGAGGTCGTTCGGAAATTCGATGTCCGCCTTGTCGATCTCGTCGATCAGCACCACCGCGGGGGTTTCGGACTCGAACGCCTCCCACAACACGCCGCGCTTGATGTAGTGCGCGATGTCGGCGACGTGCTCGTCGCCGAGCTGCGAATCGCGCAGACGCGAAACCGCGTCGTATTCGTAGAGACCCTGCTGAGCCTTGGTGGTCGACTTGATGTGCCACTGCAGCAGCGGCCGGCCGAGCGCGCGTGCCACTTCCTCGGCGAGCAATGTCTTGCCCGTGCCCGGCTCGCCCTTGACCAGCAGCGGACGCTCGAGCGTGACCGCGGCATTGACCGCGAGCATGAGATCGGGCGTTGCAATATAGGTGTCAGTACCTTCGAAACGCATCATATGCTCAGGAATCACGTGCGCATCGCGCCATTTCGGAACGTGTTCACACTATATACAGACGCTAGCCGAGCAGCCAGCGGGTGAGCCAGAGCGTGCTCATGCCCACTGCCATGGTCAGGACGGTGCTGCGCCTCCACCACGCGAGGGCTGCCGCCATCAGCGCGGCGATGAGCCGCGGATTGCGCCAACTTAGGTCCAGCGTTGCAGGCGCGATGAATACGACCGCGGGCACCGCGATCGCGGTCAGCATCGCGACCGGCACGTGATGCAGGGCGCGTGCCAGCAGCGGCGGCATCTCGTTGCGCGAGAACCATGCGATGAACGACAGGCGCGAGGCGAAATTGAGCGCGCCGACCGCCAAGGTCACCGCCCAGAGAACAAGCGACTTATCCACGGCGCGTGCCCGAGCGCAGCCGTTCGGCGACGACGCCGCACACGATTGCGATCAGCCCGGCGCAGATCAGCGAAAGACGCATCGGCAGCGCATCGAGCCCGACCACCGCGATCGCGGCTACGGCGAACACGACCACGCTGACGCGATCGCGCAGCAGCGGCGCGAGCAGCGCGATGAAGCACAACGGCACCACGAAATCGAGCTCCCACGACGCCGGGATCACCGAGCCCAGCAGTCTGCCGACCACCGTCGTCACCGCCCACGTGATCCACAGCAGTGCACCGGATCCGAGAAAGTACGAGACGTTGCCGCGCAGGTCCTTGGACTCGCGAAAGCGGCGGATGGTGGCGGCGAACGCCTGGTCGGTGAGCAGAAAGGCGAGCACGTTGCGCCAGCGCGAATCCAGCGAGCGCAGGTGCGGCGCGAGCGCGGCGCTGTACATGAGAAAGCGCAGGCTGAGCACGAAGCAGGTCAGCACGATGACCGCCAGGGGCGCGCCGTCCGCGATGAGTTGCGTGGCGGCGATCTGCGCGGCGCCACTGAATATGATCAGCGACATCGCCAGCGTCTCCCACACCGATGCGCCCGCGGTCAGCGCGCTCACCCCGCACACGATACCGAAGGGAGCAATGCCCATGAGCATGGGTACCATGTCGCGAATGCCTTCGAAAAAAGCCGGGCGGGAGAAGTGGGCGCGCATCGGGGTCAAAAAAAAGGGCCTGCCAAGCGTGTTGCAGGCCGAGCAAGCTTGCATGATGATTATAGTGTGCTTGCCGAGATTCGACTTTCATTCGGAACGTTGCCGGAGTGTGCCGAACGTTTGACAACGTCGGCGGGTTTGACCGGGAGAGCCAATTGACCTCGTCGCGCGCGCTTGTCGTGGCGTTGACTACCTTCGCCGTGGGAGCAGCTGGCAGCATCGCCGGCGCAGCGTCTCCCGGCTGCAAACTCGTCAAGGTCGAGGACTGGCCCGTTCGAGTGCAGCATAATCATGTGCTCGTCGAGGGTGCCATCAATGGGCAGAAGGTCGGCGTCTTGCTGGACACCGGTGCATCGAGAACGGTGATTTTCCGCGCGGCAGCGGTGCGCTTGGGCGTGCCCCTATCGGGCTCGACGAATGACCGCCTGTTCGGCATCGGGGGCGAAACCAAGGTCGACCTTGCCTTGGTCGACGAGTTCAGAGTGGGCCAAGCCGCGCAAAAGCAGTTGCGGATACTGGTCGCCGGCGAACACGATCCCGGCGACGACGTCGGCGTGCTCCTCGGCGAAGATTTTTTTCAGCGCTTCGATGTCGAATTCGATCTCGCACACAATGCGGTCCGGCTATTCCAGCCCCAGGATTGCGACCGCGCGTCGCTGGCGTATTGGGAGCGCACCGGCGCGAGCGAAGTGGGGTTCGAGTCGCTCGATGTGAATCAGCCCCAAGTCATCCTGACGGTAAGGATCAATGGCGAGCCGCTGAAGGCACTCCTGGATTCGGGCGCGGGCCTCTCGATGCTGGACAAGTCCGATGCCGAGCGCGTTGGCGTCACGCCCGATACCCCCGGCGTCGTCGTCGGACTCCGAGGCACAGGCTTGGGCACGAACGCCGTCGATGTCTGGATCGGCCCGTTTCTGAGCTTCGCGATCGGCGACGAGATGATACGGGACACTCAGATCCGCTTCAGCGACATGTACAAGGATGCCAGGTACCGCACCACCGGCAGCAACCTTGCGCACAAGATTCAGGTGTCGTATTCAATGCTGCTGGGCGCCGATTTCTTGCGCTCACATCGGGTGCTGATCGCGCACAGTCAGCGGAAGGTCTACTTTAGCTACGTCGGTGGTCCCGTATTTCAACTTAACCGGCCAGCCACACCTGCAAACGATTCGTGGGCAGGAGAAAGACCCACCACCGATGGGAACTGAGCGCCACAGCACCCGATATTCGAACCTCAACCCTTCACGCCACCCGCAGTGAGGCCGCCCACCACCCGTTCCTGGAAAATCGCGATTAAGATGCAGATCGGAACGATGGCGATGATCAGCGCCGCCGATATGAGCGGCCAGGGAAATGCGAACTCGCCCTGGTAGAGCGTGATGCCCACCGACAGCGTGCGCATGCTGACGCGGTTCATCATGGTCAGCGCCAGCAGGAACTCGTCCCACGCGTTGACGAAGGAAAGGATCGCCGCGGTGAATACCCCGGGTGCCGAGAGCGGAACCACGACCTTGAACAGCGCACCAACGCGCGAACAGCCGTCGATCATCGCCGCCGCCTCGAGGTCGGGGGGAATGTCCTGGAAAAAACTCGCCATCACCAGCGTGCAGATCGGCATCGACAACACCGTGTAAGGCAGGATCAGCGCCGGGTAGGTGTTGAGCAGCCCGAGCTCGCGCATCAGCTTGAACAGCGGCACCATCAGCGAGATCAGCGGGAACATCGCCACCGCCAGCAGCAGCGACATGATGAGATTGCGATGCGGCATGCGAAGCCGCGTCAGCGCGTACGCCGCCAGCGCGGAGACGAACACGCAGAGCGCGGTCGACACTCCCGCCACCACGACGCTGTTCCACATGAAGCGCAGGATCGGTTGCGCGGTGAAGGCGAGCACGTAATTGTCCAGCGTCGGCGCCAGCGGCAGGTACGTGATCGGCACCTGCAGCAGCTCGGTCTCTGTCTTGAGCGAGGTAAGCAGGATCCACACCGCGGGAAAAAAGCCGTTCACCACCACGACCAGCGCCGAGAACCAGACAACGGTCTTGCGCGTGAAATTCACTCCTCGCTCCGCGCCGCGCTACGCCGCGTGTAGCGCAGATAGCCCGAGGTCGCAACCATGCTGATCACGAACATCAGCGCCGCAAGTGCCGATCCGTAGCCGAAGTCGAGGAAGTCGAGCGTCGTCTTGTGGATGTACATCGCCAGCGTCTCGGTGGCGTCTCCCGGACCGCCACCGGTCATCGCATAGGGAATGTCGAAGGTCTGCACTGCGGTGATGGTGCGGAAAATGAGCGCGACGAATATCGCCGGGCGAAGCATCGGCAGCGTGATCTCGACGAACTGCTGCCAGGTGTTCGCCCCGTCGACCTCAGCGGCTTCGTAGAGCGAGCGCGGGATGGCCTGCAGTCCGGCGAGAAGCATCAGCGCCATGAACGACGACGCTTTCCAGATGATCGCGATGCAGATTGCCCAGAAGGCGAGCGTCGGATCCGACAGCCATTGCGGCGGCTCCATGCCCAGCGCGACCAGCCAGTCGTTGACCACGCCGGTCTTGTACTCGAAGAACCAGCGGAAGATGAGTCCGGCGAACACCAGCGGCAACGCCCATGGAAGCAGCAATCCGAGCCGCACCGGCCACTTCACGCGGAAGGGTCTGTTGGCGAGCAGCGCGAGTCCCAGCCCGATCAGCAGCGACCCTGGCACCGTGACGGCGATGTAGAGTACCGTGTGCAGCGTCGATGCCCAGAAGCGGTCATCGGCGAACGCACGCGTATAGTTGTCGATCCCGACGAACAGCTCGCCCGCCTGCGGGTTCGCCTGATCGACGCTGTGCAGGCTGTTCCAGAACAGCGTCGCGATCGGATAGACGACGATGAGCAGCAGCAGCAATGCCGCCGGCAGCAACAGCAGCATACCGAGCGCGCGCTCGGAGAGGTCGCGCGGCTTCGGCGCGTCCGTGCTCATCGTAGGCTCACCTTCCGATCGAGACCTATTTGAACAACGGCGTGAGCCTCGACTTCATGTCACCCAGCGCGACGTCGGTCGTCTTGGTGCCCGCGAGATACGCGTTCATATTGCTGCGGATCACGTCGGAAACCTGCGGATACTGCGCCGAGACCGGACGTGCTTTCGCGCCCTCGACCACCGGCAGCGCGTCGGCGAACCAGGGGTTGGCCTTGAGCACTTCCGGGTCCTTGAACACGCCGGGAAATACCGGCATGTGCGAGGCCATGATCGCCTGCATCTTCGATACCTCCGGGGTCGACAGCCAGCGCGCGAACTTCACCGCTTCGGCTTTGTTCTTGGAGAACGCCGACACCGCGAGCTGCCAGCCTCCGATGCACGTCGCGCTCTTGCCCCCCGGATCGTGCGGCAGCATGGTGACGCCGATCTTCCCCTTGACCTTGCTGTCCGGGTCGTTCTCCAGCCGGTTCCACGCGTAGCTCCACGTCATCCCGAATATGAGGTTGCCGGCCTGCATGTCGATGCGGATGCGGTCGGTCGGGATCTCGGCGATGTTCTTGGGCAGCACGCCCGACTGCTTCATCCGCCCATAGAGCTGGAACGGCTCGCGCGATGACGCCGCGTCGAGGTTGAGCTTGCCGTCCTTGGTGAGCTCGCCACCGGCGCCCCACAGAGGCACGAGGTACGTGCATACCGTGCCCTCGATCGGCGACCCCGCGGTGGTGAAACCCTGAAGATTGGAATTCTTCTCGCCGTCCATGACGATCTTGGCGGTGTCCATCATCTCGTCCCAGGTCTTCGGCACCGGACGCTTGTACTTCTCGAGCAGATCCTTGCGGTAATACAGGAACTGCGAATCCGCGAAGTACGGCAAGGCGATCAGCTTGCCGTTGACCTGGTCGGCGTCGACGTAAGCCTTCAGGTACTGCGAGAGTATTTTCTGCTTGTCGGCGCCCAGATAAGCGTCGAGCGGCTCGGCCCAGCCCTGCGCGGCCCACTGCGCGGGGCGAATGACGTCGATCAGGATCACGTCGAGGACCGAATCCTTCGATGAGAGTACTGTCGACAGATATTGCTGCTGCGCTTCCGAGGTCGCTCCGCCAACTTCCACCTCGATCTTCACTCCGGGATTCTTCTTCTGGTACTCATCGGCGATCTTGCGCATCACGTCCGGGCGCTGCTGGCCGCCGGTGAATATGCGCAGCGTCGTATCGGCGGCAGCGCTCATCGCGACCCCGAGGCTTACGATTGCGGCCACCACTCGAATGCTGACTCTCATTGCATCCTCCTTCGTGAACACAACATGTGCCCGAATCACCAATCCGCGCCGCGAATCGCGCGCCCGGTGTCGGGATCGAACAGGTGAAAGCGGTTGAGTTGTAGTGTAACCATCATCGCCTGGTTCACCTTGAGGCCCGCTTCGGGTGCAAAGCGGCCGGTGATCTCGCCAGCATCGGCGCCATTGCCCAGCTTGACCAGTCCCAGCGTGTCCGAGCCGAGCGGCTCGACCAGCAGCACTTGCGCGCTCACCGCGGCCGATGCGCCGTCGGAGGCGCCGACGCCGACGTGCTCCGGACGAATCCCGAAGGTGAGCGCGCGGCCGATGTGGCGCACGCATTCGGCGACCCGTGCGGCCGGGACCGGAAGATCGACGCCACCCGGCAGGTGGAGCACGCGGCCGCCCTCGCCCACGCGGCAGGGCAGGAAGTTCATCGGCGGCGAGCCGGTGAAACCGGCAACGAACTTCGCCGCCGGACGGTTGTACACGCCGTCGGGCGTGTCGTACTGAACCAGGTTCCCCGACTGCAGCACGACGATGCGGTCGGCGAGCGTCATCGCCTCGACTTGGTCGTGCGTCACATAGACGATCGTATTGCCGAGGCGCTGATGCAGTTTCTTGATCTCGACGCGCATCTCGCTGCGCAGCAGCGCATCGAGGTTGGACAGCGGCTCGTCGAACAGGAACGCTTTCGGCTTGCGCACGATGGCACGCCCCATCGCCACGCGCTGGCGCTGGCCGCCGGAGAGCTCTCGCGGCTTGCGCTCGAACAGGTGCTCGATCTGCAGGATCGCGGCGGCTTCGCGCACGCGCTGCTGGACTTCGTGATCGGGAAGCCTGCGCAGTCGCAGCCCGAAGGCCATGTTCTCGAACACCGACTTGTGCGGATACAACGCGTAGTCCTGGAACACCATCGCGATGTCGCGCGCGCGCGGCGGCAGGTCGTTGACGACGGTGCCACCGATGACCACCTGCCCTGCGGTAATGCTCTCCAGCCCGGCGATCATGCGCAGTAGCGTGCTCTTGCCGCAGCCCGACGGCCCGACGAACACCACGAATTCGCCGGAGCGGACCTCGAGGTCGATGCCATGGATGACCTCGTTGGCGCCGTAGGCCTTCATGACCTTCCTGAGCATCACCTCGGACATGCCCTCTCCAGCGTGATCAGCACGGCTAGTCGGCGCTGGTCTGCGACAGTCCGGCGTCGACGATCAGGTTGTGACCGGTGATGCCGCGCGCTTCGTCGGACGCCAGGAACAGCGCCGTACGCGCTACGTCATCTTCGTTGAGGCGGAATTTCAAGCACTGGCCCGCGAGAACGCCGCGATCGAACTCCGGCGTGACCCAGAGCTTCAACTGCCGCTCGGTGAGAATAGCACCGGGAACGAGCGAGTTCACCCGGATGCCATGCATGCCGACCTCGCGCGCCAGCGTGCGCGTGAGACCGTTGATCGCGGCCTTGGCGGTCGTGTACGCGACCATGCCTGGCGTCGCGCGCATCCACGAGATCGACCCCATGTTGATGATCGACCCACCACCACGCTCGATCATCGTCGGAATGACCGCTTGCGCAGCGAAGAACTGATGGCGCAGATTCACCGCGAGCCGCTCGTCCCAGTATTCTGGCGTGACGTCCTCGATAGCATGCCGGTCGTCGCGCGCGGCGTTGTTGACCAGGACGTCGGCCGGACCCAGCGCCGCCGCCGACGCGACCAGCGTGGCGCGCAACGCGGCGATGTCGCGAAGATCGCAGTGGTAATAGGTAACCTGCGCCGGAGCCAGGCGCTCGACCAAGGCCTTGGACGCTTCGTCGTCGATGTCACAAAACGCGACCTTGCATCGTTGCGACGCGAACCGCGACACCATCGCTGCGCCGATGCCCGAGCCGCCGCCGGAGACGAACACCGTCCGGCCGGCGAGGCTAGGATACGAAACCGTCGACTCGTTGGGCATGCGGCTTGTCCTCGACAACAGCGCGGATCCGCGTCGCAAGTCGTGAGCGGGCGGCGCGGCCGGGTCGCGCATATATAGCCGATAGATGATCGGGCGGCAATCGGCGGCTACAATGGTCACCC
>Ga0070713_100000060_pt1 | contig 69784 bp, 68 predicted proteins | sample LARL82metaG_FD_65465 | JGI IMG/M metagenome (GOLD analysis project Ga0070713, IMG submission 65465) | Corn, switchgrass and miscanthus rhizosphere microbial communities from Kellogg Biological Station, Michigan, USA - LAR L8-2 metaG | ecosystem: Host-associated > Plants > Roots > Rhizosphere ... | reverse complement strand
AGTTCGGAATAGAGCGACACAATCCGCGCCCAGTCCGTATCCTCCGGAGCACCAGCTCGAGCATGACAAGCCGCAATCGCCGCCTGAATGGCATACGGCCCCCGCATCCCCCCAAGCCTCTCCACTCGATCCAAACCCGCCAGCCCGCGATGAATCAACAACTGATCCCACCGCGCCCGGTTCTGATCGAGCAACAGTATCGGCTCTCCCCCCGGCCCCACCCGCGCTTTCGCTCGCGACGCCTGAATCTCCATCAACGCCACCAACCCGTGCACCTCCGCCTCATCCGGCACCAGCCCTGCCAGAATGCGCCCAAGCCGCAGCGCGTCCTCACACAGCGACGGCCTCAGCCAGTCGTCGCCTGACGTCGCCGAGTACCCTTCATTGAAAATGAGGTAGAGAACCTGCAGAACGGATGACAGCCGCGCCGTGAACTCCGCCCCGCGCGGCACTTCAAACGGAACCTGCGCCTCAGCCAAGGTCTTCTTCGCCCGAACAATGCGCTGCGCAATCGTCGACTCCGCCACCAGATACGCGCGCGCAATCTCGTCGGTCGTCAACCCGCCCAGCAGCCGCAACGTCAGCGCGACCCGGGCCTCCGTCGACAGCACCGGATGGCACGCAATGAACACCAGCCGCAGCAAATCGTCGCCAATCGTGTCATCCATGGCAGCAGCAAGATCCGGCACCTGCATCTCCCGCTCTGCCATCTCGCGACCCAGGTCTTCGTGCTTGCGGTCGATCAGCGTGCCTCGCCGCAGATAATCGATCGCCCGATGTTTCGCCGTGCCCATGAGCCAGGCTCCGGGATTCTCCGGAATCCCCGACTCCGGCCACCGCTCCAGAGCAACGACCAGCGCGTCCTGGGCAAGTTCTTCCGCCACGCCCACGTCGCGCACGATTCGAGTCAGCCCAGCAATAATGCGGGCCGACTCGATCCTCCACACTGCCTCAATCGCGCGATGTGTCTCGGTAGCCGTCACAGCTACCGATCACATCATGTTCAGCCTTTCAGCGCAACTTCCGCCCCGTGGGTCGTGCAGGGTGCGTCCGCGCCTTGTTCATAGATTTGCCGCAATTCGCACTCTCCTTCACCGACCACGCTTAGGAAGTCCTTAGCCAGCCTGATCGCTGCTTCTTTGGACTTCGCCCTCAGGATCGCGAACCCGCCCACTACTTCTTTGGATTCGGTAAATGGACCGTCGATCACGGTCACCTTGCCGCTCGATCGTCGCACCCGCGATCCCAGCGCTGACGGCAAGCAGCCCTCCGTGCTCAGCAGCCAACCAGCCTTCATCCCTTCTTCAATTAACCTGCCCATACTGGCCATTTCTTCTTGTGTTGGAGGGGTATTGCGCTCAACCGCCTTGTAGATACTTAGGAATTTCATCGCAGTTCTCCTTTTCTTTTGCTGGATTAAGTTCAGCACCGGGATTTCGCAGGTAGCCTAATCCCGCTCTCTATAATTACGTCGAATCACACCCTTTCGACTCGACAACGAAAATTCACCTGGCTCACTTTTTTTCCTGAATCTGTTCGCGCAACTTCTGATCCCGCTCCCTTAACTCCGGAGTGAAGTTCTCGCCCAGGTCCGCCGCCTCAAACACCGGACGGATTTCGATCTCAGTCCCTCCGTCAAACGGAGCCCGTTTCAGCCACTCCACCGCCTCATCCATCGACCGCACCTGCCACAACCAATACCCGGCAATCAGTTCCTTCGCCTCGGTGAATGGCCCATCAATCACGGTGCGCTTCTCTCCCGAAAACTTCACCCGCTTGGCCTTCGAGGTCGGATGCAACCCGTCGCCCGCCAGCATCACCCCAGCCTTCACCAACTGCTCGTTGTACTTCCCCATTTTGCTAAGGATTTCTGTGTCGGGAAGCACGCCAGCTTCTGATTCCTTGCTCGCCTTTACGATGACCATGACTCTCATTGTGATTTCTCCTTTGCTCGTTTTTGAGTTGGACTAGAACTCTGATTCCAACCTCTATATGGACGTCGAACGACGAGCGGCAAAATCGACACGCCTTCACTTACCTCGAAATCTGCATCTCCCGAATCTTGGCCCCAATCCAGGCGCAGGGAAATCCCGTAGCAATCAACGCCAGCGGATACCAGTGTGGCCCCAACTCAGTTTTATTCCACGTCACCACTGCACCCACGGTACCTATGATTGTCCCCACGACAGCACCGATCATCGCGTGCCCCATCGGGCGGCTCGGTGCCAGCCGCGCCGTAATGTAGCTGCCAATAATGGCGTAAATCGTGCGATAGATCGTGGCCAACCCGAACAGCCCATCCGACATTCCCTGCCCCAGCGGTGGAAAGATATGCAGCAAGTGCATCACGGCGTCAGTAGCCAGCGAAAGAACCACCACCACCAGAAACCCCGCAACCACTGCCCAAATACTTCGCCCCAACCCTGGCGGACGCCCCGCGCTTTTCACCATCGGAGTTGTTCCCTGATTCGCCATTTCATCCTCCTCCTCTTATGATGATCCAGTCAGAATCTCGTCCCCCTTTGTTTCCCCTGTGTCCTCCGTGGTTAAAGACTTTCGACCCATCGGGGACAGGGAGAGGGACGCACAAACCTCACAACCGACGTGGATGAGCCCCATCTTCCAAGCAGTTTAGCCACAAGCAGCAAGTTCCTCTACCAACATGTCGATGCTGGGGTCGCAAAATCGACATGCCAGAGTCTGTTCTCTCCGGAAAATCGGAAGCCCGAAGCCCGACGCCGGAAGCCGAAAGCCCAGCGTATAATGTCCTGAGCCCGGCCGTAACCTCATGACAGACGCCATCAAACGAAAACTGCAGGAAGAGATCAACGCGCTCGAACATGAGCTGATCCACGAGCTTCCTAAAGAGATTAAGAAGGCTGCCGCGCTCGGCGATCTCAGCGAGAATGCCGAATATCACATGGCCAAGCAGCGCCAGGAGTTCGTCAAGGCGCGCGTCCGCCAACTCGGCAAGCGCCTCGCCGATCTGTCCATGGTCAACATGAACAACATTCCCCACGACAAAGTGGGCCTCGGTTCCACCGTCAAGGTTTTCGACAATACTAAGAACGAAGAGATGCAATACAAGCTGGTGACCAGCGAAGAGTCCGACGTGGCAACAGGAAAGATTTCGACGACCTCGCCCATCGGTCGCGCGCTGCTGAATAAGAAAGTAGGAGACGAAGTCATCGTCGTCTCCCCCAACGGCAAGCGCGAACTCGAAATCCTAAGCCTCAGCACCATCCACGACGAAATCGCCGACGAACCCAAAGAGGCGGGCGCTTAAGTGTGCGCAAGAGACTCATGAACCAAGACTACGGTGTCCCACAAAGCAAGAAATTCCAACGTTTTCCTTCGTGTACCTTAGTGTCCCTCGTGGTCAACGCTCTTCGGCCGGCAGCAAGGATCCCCCGATGAGCGCCTCCTGGACCTCCGCCTTCGGCCGCGCCTGCGGGGTCCTCCTCGACACCATCGTCCGCTGGCTCGCTCTCTCCCGCATCAATCCCAATGTCCTCACCTTCATGGGACTGGTCGTCAACACCTGGGCCGCGATCCTCTTCGGGTCGGCCAACGCCAGCAATCAAAAACGCATGTTTTTCTACGCCGGATTGGTCATCATCTTCTCCGGTTTCTTCGACCTGGTCGACGGACAAGTCGCCCGCGCCACCAACCGCGTCACCCGCTTCGGAGCCTTCTTCGACTCCGTCGTCGATCGCTACAGTGACGCCTCCCAATTCCTCGGCCTGCTAGTCTTCTTCGCCCGCGGCGGACGCTTCTTCTACGTAGTCCTCACCGCCTTCGTCATGATCAGCGCCATCATGGTCAGCTACACCCGAGCGAGAGCCGAATCCCTGATCGGTTCCTGCCGCGTAGGATTCATGGAACGCCCCGAACGCCTGGTCTTGGTCATCCTCGGAGCCCTCTTCAACCGCATGGCGCCAGTATTGTGGGTGATTGCTGTTTTAAGCACAATCACGGTAATCCACCGCATGCGCTATACCTGGACCAGAACCCAGGACCCCCCAGTAGCCCTAACGCCAAACCAAGCCGCCTAACCGACTCTTGTAGGGTACGGACGCATTCGCCCGTCCGCTCATTTGGGGGGAGCCGCATCGGCTGTCCAGCGAAGCGAAATGAGCGCTCCCCCATCACACCTCTGCCCTTCCGAACCCAGCTTGCACCAAAATCTCTCGAAACCGCGCATCGCCCCGCATCGCGTCCCACTTGTAATCCAACAAGAACGGCATATGCACATCACGCTCTTCCAAAGCGGTCCCCAGCCACTGAAGCGCTTTTTCGTGCTCCCCTAGTCCCGCAAACACCAGCGCAAAGTTATAAGGAGGCACGTACCGCTCCTTCTTCCGCTCCATCATCTGCTGAACGTATCCTTCCGCCTTGCCTTGGTCCCCGCGACCGCATGCACGTACCCCGCGATCGACAATGCCTCCGAGTTCCCTCCGGAGAACTGCCCTGCAAGATCGCACGCTGCCCACCGAGCCTTCCAAGAAAAAACTGGGGGCACTATGAAATCGCATCTCTCTCTTGCTCTTGACTCTTGCTTTGGCTGCGTCGTCAACCATGACGGCCCACGCCGGTTGCACCAACGCCACCATCCAAGGCACCTACGCCTTCACCATCCACGGGACCATTCTCAACCAGGACGGATCTACGCTCCTCATCGATGGCCTCGCCAAGACCACCTTTGATGGCAAAGGTAACCTGACCCAGCTCGACGCAGTCGCCGTCAACGGCAACGTGGCCCCGGGATGGGCCTCGAACACCGGAACCTACTTGGTGAACCCGGACTGCACCGGAACTTCACCGTCACCAACGGCACTCAACCAGAGGTCCACCTTCAAATGATCGTCGCCCACTCCGGCAACACGATCCACGACATGGTGATCGATCCAGGTTTCGCCACCACCGCCGAAGCCGAGCGCATCGGCGTTCCTAGACGGTAAAGAAACAGGACACAATCCGAGCAGATTCCTAACGGAGCGAGGGACCTGTCCCGCGCTCCGTTCGCACCACAACGCTGCCAACCGCATCGCCTTCCTACAATGGGAACCGCGATAACAAAAACCCAGGCAGTTGGGATTAATAACATCACCTTCTGTCATCCTGAGCGTAGTGGCTGCTTCGCGAAGCGACGCAGCCACGGAGTCGAAGGACCCCTTATCGTCGAGCGTCCAAATGAACCCGAAAGGGAGTTCCCATGTTGTTGCCGAAGTGAGGTGAGAACTCCCTGCCACATTCGCACTGAAATCGAGCACAACGGGATCTTTCGACTGCGTTGCCGTTCGCTTCCCGAACGGCAACTTCGCTCAAGATGACAGGGGATTGGAAACGCCGTGAAAGATCATGAATACTTTACCTACATCGTCTGCAGCCGCTCCGGCACCCTCTACATCGGCATGACCAACAGCATCTATCGCCGCGCCCTTGAACACAAACGCGGAGAAATCGAAGGATTCGCTAGCAAATATCAGTGCACCCGACTGGTGTACTACGAAAGCTTCGACGATGTTCTCAAAGCCATCAGACGCGAGAAACAACTAAAAGGCTGGACCCGCGCCAAAAAGATCGCCCTGATCGAATCAGCAAATCCGTGCTGGCAAGACCGAGCCGAAACCTGGGGAGCACAAATTGCCTTCGCCGGCGAACCAATCACAGGAAGGTGAACCTCTCCGTCGTCGGCACCTCACAAACTCTGTCATCCTGGCGGAAAATTGGTTCGACTCTGTCATCTTTTTGGAAACGCGATCCTGTCATCCTGAGCAAAGCGAAGGCCTTTTATCTGCGTGACCGAAAATGGGCCCAATAGAGGAATTTCTATAGGCGCTGCTGGACCGCGCAGGAACTCCCAAATAGGAACACTGCCCGCGGTAATCTGCCCAGCCATTCAAAGCTACCTGTGACATCTGACCTTGCGCTCCACAGGCCACTCATCCGATCATCGCCCTAGCCGAAAGGCGAGGCAAGAATTCTGGCGGGATCGTAAGTCGTTATTTGACAATATTTTACCTGTAAGTCCAAGCGGCTCAAGATTTTGCGAGGGTGCAATCGTATTGGAATCTTGCAACACTTTTAAAAACAATATTTTAGCGGCGGGCAACAAGAAAAATCTTGGCACCGTGGGAGACAACTCCCGTGTTTTCAATATTTTGCCGCAAAATATTGAGCCCCATGGACTTTTGGGCGATTTCCTTCTAACTCGATGATTCCTGTAGACCGAAGGGGGAGGGGGTACCCAAGGCCGGATCGAAAATCGTTCCGTCGCAAACCGAAACTGAGTACTGCGTACTGAGTACCGAGTACTGAATACTCTTCCTGCTATCCTATCCAGTCGCATCGCCAATTCTGGGGACGCCTCTTGCCAACTGATCCCGTTCTAGTCGTTCACGGCGGCGCGTGGGCCATGCCCGACGACATGGTCGACGCCCACATTCATGGCGTGACGAACGCACTGGCTGCGGGATGGCGCGTGCTCGAGCGTGAAGGCTCCGCGCTCGATGCCGTCGAAGAAGCCGTCGTCATCATGGAAGACGACGAGACCTTCGACGCCGGTCGAGGGAGCTTTTTGAATCGGGACGGCAAAGTCCAACTCGACGCCCTCATCATGGACGGCGCGACGCTCCGTGCCGGAGGCGTCGGATGCGTCGAGCGCCTGCGCAATCCCGTGCGCGCCGCGCGCAAGATTCTCAGCGAAAGCCCGCACGTTTACTTCGTCGGTGAAGGTGCCGAGAGGTTCGCCGCCGAGCACGGTGTTTCGCTCTGCAAGAATGAAGACCTGATCATCCCGCGCGAAGTCGCGCGATTGCGCGAGTACAAGGCCGAAGCCGCACGTCGTCCTTCGTCGCAACATGGCAACGATCTGTTCGCGCCCACCTCTGACGACATGACGATCTCGCACGACACCGTCGGTGCAGTCGCTCTCGACCGTGACGGCAACATCGCCGCCGCGACATCGACTGGAGGCACGTTGAACAAAGCTCCCGGACGCCTCGGCGATTCCTCCCTCATCGGTTGTGGCTGCTATGCGAACAACGAGAGCGCCGCCGTCTCCACTACTGGATGGGGCGAACCAATCATGAAGCTGGTGTTAGCCAAGTGGACCGCCGACCGCATTCAGGCCGGCAATCTACCCGAATGGTCCGCCCAGGAAGCGATGAACTATCTGAAGCAACGCCTCGACGGCCACGGCGGCATCATCGTGCTGAACCCGCAAGGCCACATCGGCATCGCGCACAATACCCCGCGCATGGCCTGGGCTTACAAGACTCTCCGCCAAGAAGAAACCGGCATCGAGCGCAGCGCTCCCTGATATTCGAATCGCTGCACGCCATGCCGGCGAAGTATCGCTAGAAGGTCCGATCTATTCCACGGTGAAGGTCGTCGTGCTCGTGCCAGTCCCTCCTGGTGTTGTGATGGAGATCTTGCCGGTGACTGCCCCTGTCGGCACAGTCGCGGTGACCTGCGTGTTGGAGTTGACGGTGAAGCTTGCCGCCTTGCCGGAGAACTTTACCGCCGTTGCACCCGTGAAGCTCGTCCCTGTAATCACGACCGGAGTTCCCACCGCACCGCTGGTGGGCGTGAAGCTGGTGATGTTGGGCACGATCTTGAACTTGGCCGGCGAGAGCTGATTGCCTCCAGGCTCCTTCACGGTGATGATTCCGTTCGTGGCTCCGAGAGCGGGTTTCGCATTCATGAAACCGTTGCCCGAGACGGTGAACGTGCCCGGTCCGGTCCCGAACATCACCTGCGTTGCGGTAGTGAGATTCTGTCCCAGGATTCCAACTGTCTGGCCGACTTTCGCCGCGTTGAATCCAACTGGAACCACGAAGGTGCCCAAGCCGGCATCCAGGCTGTAGAGGACGCCGTCATTATGCGCGCCCCCGGCATTGGTCAGGCCGTAAATCTTCCCGTTGGTGTGAAGCAAAGGCTGCGAGTTTGGAGTGGAGCCGTGCGTGACGTCGAAGCTGTGGATCACGGCGAACGAGCTGCCATCCGTCTTGATCTTGAAGATGGTGCCGCCGAACGAGGTTCCTCCGCCTGAAGTGACCCCGTACAGGAAGCCGTCACTACCTTGCACCAGGCCAGTGTTGGGATTGATGCCATTGGCTCTGGTATTCGTGTCGAAGTTGTGGAGCACAGTGTAAACGCCCGCCGAGGTCAGCTTATAGACGACGCCTGAACTCAGACTGCCACCGGTTGAAGCCGTGCCGTAGAAGTTGCCATCCGTCGCTTGCAGGACTGGCCCGAAGGGCACCGCTCCCGTGGGATCGTTAAAGCTGAAGATGGTTTTCAACACGCCGCTGCTGGTCACGGAAAAGAACGAGCCGCGATTGAATGTTCCACCGACCTGCGTGACACCATAAAATTTTCCGTCCTGGGCCAGCAGTAGGGGACCATCGCATTCCAGGCCCAACGTCACCAGCACGGTGTACACGCCCGCAGTAGTCACTCGGTAGATTCTGGAATTGCTGCCGCTAAGATTTGTGCCGTAGAGCTTGCCGTCATTTCCCAGCACGGGGGAATTGTGAGGAAACGCTCCGTCGGTAGCGCTGTTGAAATTGTAGAGTGTGGTGAGCGTTCCGGAAGGAGTGATTTTGAAAATGGTTCCTCCCGAATGCGATCCGCCACCGGCAGTCGTGCCATAGAAATTGCCGTCGGTTCCCAGGCTCAGGCCGCCTATGGGTGAGAGGCCATCGGTGACATTGAAGTCGTGCAGAACGGTGATGGTTCCGTCAAGAGCCATCTTGAAAACATTGCCGCGCCCGTTCGCGCCTCCACCAAGGGACGTTCCATACAAGTTGCCATCACGCCCCTGCGCGAGAACACCCGGAGTCGTTGAGCAACAACCGTGAGCGGTGCCATCGAAATCGAACAGGTCGGTGAACACCTGCGCCTGCAGGATGGATGGAACGACGGTGAGGGCAAGAACCAACAGGAAAAAACGAGAGTGGGACAGGATGCGGCACATGTTCAGCTCCTGGAAGGCAAGTCTGCCTCGATTGCAAGGATGTGGACGAAAACTTCAGAACCGGGGGGCACCAAGCTGATCCGAAATCTGGACCCTAGAACAGATTTGGCGGATCAACGAACCGACATACATCTAGACTGCGAAGTCACAGATCGATCAGTCCGCAAGAAGGAAGTATCTTTCTCGCGGCTCAGGATCGTCCCGAAATCGCTGCGGAAGTATGCCCGGTTCCCTCGCGCGGGTCAACGTTTATGCGGCGATGGGAGGGCAAGTTTTTGGTGTGGTCGCAGAATCCATTGGCAATCAAGCACTTGGCCGTGACACGAGTTTGCAGTCGATAGGGTCTATAGACTCTATGAGGTCGCAGAATTGGGAGTCTGACGCAAGGCCGCGGTTATTCTTGCAGAATCACTCGAACGTAATTGAGCCCATCGGTCACGACGATGTCGGGTTTGCCATCCCCGTTAAGATCGCCAACCGCCACGTCAACGGCAGTGGGCGCCCCGATTGGCAGAACTAGCGGCGCACGGAAGATTCCTTGTCCCGAGTTCGCAAACAAGTCGACAGTCCCACTGAACTCGTTTGCCGTGATTAAGTCAACTTTTCCGTCGTGGTTGAAGTCGACCGCGGCAATTGATCGCGGCTCGTCGCCGAAGGGATATTCCTTCGCAACGTAGCCACCAGCAGACGATAAGAACACAGTCACATTGCTGCCCAGATTATTCACCGCTTCGTCGGATGCCGCGATATCGGGAACGCCGTCTCCATTGAAGTCTCGCGCCGTTAGCGCGATGGGTGGAGTTGCAACCGTAAAGCTTGATTGCAGCGTAAAACCACCGTGCCCATTCCCGAGCAGGATCTGTACAGTGTTCCCGCTGTTGAAGGCGGCGGCCAAATCGAGTTTGTGATCGCGGTTGAAATCGGCCACGGCAAACCAGGTGACGTTGGAAGCTCCGATCGCACCGCCGGACCGAAACGTTCCATCTCCGTTGCCGAGAAGCAGGCTTCCTGAAGCAACGTCGGCAATCGCTATATCGAGTGCGCCGTCATGGTTGAAATCCCCTACGGCCAGGGAAAATGCGTCGATGTAGGGACCGTAGGTCACCGGAGACTGCAGAGTTCCGTCACCATTTCCGAGGAAGATGAGTACCTGCCCTGAACCGCCGATGGCGCGATTCGCTACAGCAACATCCAGGTGGCCATCTTTATTGAAATCGGCGAGCACGACGAATCCCGGCCACGACGCCGCAGGATAAGTCACCGCAGGCTGCAAGGTTCCGTCTCCATTGCCCAGCAGAACCGCGATCGTGCCCGGATTATCTTCGTTAGCGACGACAACATCGAGATGGCCATCGCCGTTCAGGTCACCGACGGCGACTCCATTCGGCGCCAACGCGCCGGTGGGGTAGGCAACGGGAGACGCAAACTTCACCGCGGACGCCAAGGGCACAAATAGAACACCCGATAGAACTACGATGAAAACTCCAAGGTTGCGCATTTGAAACTCCTGGAGAAATGTCTTCGATCGAACGCCTAGAGGAGGAAGGCCTTGTCACCCCCGGACCTTGAGGGGTGTGCAAAGTTGGGCAGAAGTATGCCATCGCGCTGAACGCTGGTCAAGACGTGGCTCGTCTTTACAACCAGCCCTTAGTCCGCGCGATCCGCGCGGCTTCCACGCGATTGCTGGCGCCCAGTTTGCTAATCGCTTCGGAAAGATAATTCCGCACGGTGCCGTCGGAGAGGCCCAACTCTCCGGCAATATCGCCGCTCGCCATGCCTTCACCAGCAAGCCGCAGCACCTGGCGTTCGCGATCGGTGAGAGGATCCATTTCGCCCCAGGCTTCCGTTGCGAGTTCGGGATGAATCACGCGCAATCCTTGATGCACCCGGCGTACTGCATCCGCAAGTTCTTCGGCGCGCATGTCTTTCAGCAAATATCCAGAAGCTCCCGATTCAAGAGCGCGGCGCAGATAACCGGAGCGCGCAAACGTGGTGACGATGACAACCCGCGTACCGGTGCGGCGCCGTTTCAATTCCGCGGCCACGTCGAGGCCGCTCATGTGCGGCATCTCAATGTCGGTAATAAAAACGTCGGGCTTGTGCGCGAGCACTGCTTCAAGCGCATCCCTGCCGTTGCCCGCTTTCGCGACGACCGAAATATCACCTTCGATTTCAAGCAGGGCGGCGAGCGCGCCCAGCACCATCCCCTGATCTTCGGCGAGAACAACGCGGATGGTCTTGCGGTTTGTGGCCGTGTCTTTAGCGGGAGGGTTCAAGTTGGGGACCTGGATTGGGTTCGATCATTTTGTCTCGGGCGGCGTTCTTCGCCCTAGGTTCTTTCAGAGGCAACGTGATCGTGAGAGTGGTGCCGGATTTATTGCGACGCTCCAAGGTACCACCGAGCATCTCGACTCGCTCGCGCATGCCGCGCAATCCATTGCCTTCCACGGTGGAAAAGCCCTGACCATCATCGGCGATTTCAAGACGGCACGAGCCATTTTGCTGCTCGATACGCAAGCGGCAGTGAGTGGCGCGGGCGTGGCGCACAACATTGGTTACACCTTCGCGGACCGCAAGGGAGAGAACGCTCTCCAGCAGGGCAGGGAGTTGCATGCTGGTGGCGGCGTCGCATTGCACCGTCATGCCTGCCGTTTCCAGAGTTGACTTGGCTTGTGCAAGTTCGGCCACCAAGCCTTTGGTGCGGTATCCGCGGATCGCGTCGCGAACATCGGACAGTGCCTGCCGCGAAATTTCCTCGACCTCTCGAATTTCTTTCCCCGCCCGTTGCGGATCGCGATCAATCAGCTTGCCGGCGAGTTCCGATTTCAACGTGATCACCGACAGCGTGTGTCCCAATACGTCATGCAGATCACGCGCAATGCGCTCGCGCTCGGCAAGCTTGGCCAGATGCTCGATTTCTTCATTGGCTTTTCGCAGCTTGCGGTTCATGCGGTTGCGCTCAGCGAAGAACGTGTTCCCCGCTCCGATGATCACTGGAAAAAGCGCCGAGTAGAACAAGGTCCAGCCATTGCTGTGCAGCAACAGACTTTCAATGCCACCGATGGCTCCGACGGTTGCCAGGCCGATGACGGCACCCCTCTTAGAAGGCACGCAGAAGGGCAACATGGCCGCGCCGAAAATGAAAAATGTGCAGGCACCCGGGTTGAACGGCAGAAAAAGCATCCCGAGTAGCACCATCCCAGTAATATGTAGACGCGATCTGGGACATTCCAGGGCAAACAGTCCGAAGTAAAGCAGGAGAAAAATTAAGGCGCCAGCAATGTCCAAGCTCCAGATTCGGAGACTGGCATGACTCATGACCGGATCGATGAAGAAGAATCCGAGGTAAATAACCCAAAGAATAGGGCTCCATCCGTGGTCCTTATCCTTGAGTATGGCCTGCCAGGATTTCAGCTTCCAAGGGCTGCCCCCAGAAGTTTCGTCGCGATCGAATGACATTAACGGCATAGTTATATTTTCGCCCCGGTTGTCAATTTCGGCCACTCCGCAGGATGGGTTGGGCTGCGTACCATACCAGCACGGCTGCCGGAACCAGCAGGCTCAACCATTTTTCGCCGCCGTACAGAGCCAACATTCCGAGGAGAATCAAGGCTACGGTCGAGCCCATCGATTTTTTGGAATTTGCGCTCATAAGTCGATACCTCAGGGGCTAAAAGCCCGATCATTCGTTGGCCGCGGGCGGTGCGACGGAAGCCGCCCTAGCCAAGAATCCTTGCCCATCGAAATCTAGCCGTACATTTTTTCCTGGTCGCGCTGGAATCCGATGCGGGCGACGCCCAGGCAAATCATGGTGAATGCTGCCAAGACCTCCCAGTGGGTGACGCTCGATTCGTGGCGTCCGGCGCCTACGATGCCCAATGCAAGTTGCGACAGGTGGTAGGGCGGCAGTGCCAGCGCGATCTGGCGCACGATTTTCGGCAGAAACATAAAGGGCACCCACAATCCGCTACAGAAGGACATGGGCAGATAAATCAAGTTGATGGTTGCGGGCGCGGAGTTCGGTCCGGTGAAGTATCCGAGCGCCAACCCCATGGCTGAGAATGGCAGCGAACCGGCGGCCAGAGTTCCCAACAGTTTGGCGAACTCTCCGAGAGGCATACGCACACCGCCGAAACCAATGCCGAGCGCGAACAGCGCGAGCACGATGAAGGTGCTGAAGATCATGCTGGTGATAACTTTGGCGACGAAGTATGCGAATGGCGGCATCGGGCTGGCGCGCTTTACCTGGAGCCATCCCAAGCCGCGGTCCGAAGCTAGTCCGGCCGCGGTCCCAAATAATGAGGCGCCTATCACGCCAAACGTTCCATAGGTTGCGATCAGATACGTCGGCACGCCGGTGCCGCCAATCGCCTCTTTGGCATTCAGAACCAGTCCGAACAGCACGTAGAACATGATCGGAAAACTGAGGACCGACGCCGTATACATTCGCAAGCGGAGATTCTTCAGGAACTCATACTTCGCTTCCTTTAGATACACTCTGGCAGTGTCCCCCGGCGAGCGCTGAATTTGCGTGTTGCTCAATACCACCGTTGCCGTGCTCATCGTGATTCCTCCGCTGCGTCAAAAACTTTTCGAGATGTGGCTGTTAGTTCTGAGGGTTACCGTTCGTCCCGGTATCTTGCGTCAAGGCCAGGAAGGCTTCTTCCAAACCTGCGCTGGTAACTTCGAGTCCGGAGAGCCCATCATCCATGCTGAGCAGTTCTCGCAGAACCGATTCGGCTTCGATCATGTGAAGTTCAACAGCCTCGCGATCTTCCTTCACGTCGCTAACACCAGGAATCCGGCGCAGAACGCTCATGCTCAGATTGGTGATGCAGCGAATTCTCTTGCCGGCGGTTTTCGCCTTGATCTCTGCGGGCGTGCCTTGGGCCACAATCTCGCCCTGATTGATGACGGCGACGCGGTCCGCCAGGGCGTCGGCTTCCTGCAGGTAATGCGTGGTAAGCAGCACAGTCTTGCCGCGGCCGACCATGCGGCGAATCTCATCCCACAACATGCGACGCGATTCCACATCGAGTCCGACAGTGGGTTCATCCAGAAAGAGCATGTCGGGGTCCCCGCAAATGGAGAGGGCAAACAAAACGCGTTGCTTCTGGCCTCCGGAGAGATCGCCAAACTTGCGATCCTGCAATTTCTCAAGACCCGCGGCCGCCACCACCTCTGCGAGCGCCATCGGTTTCTGATAGTAGGAGGAAAACAAGTCGATGTGCTCGCGGACGCGCAGCGTCTCGGGAACCCGGCCGACTTGCAACATCGCCCCAGTCTTCATCCGGTTTTCAGGATTCGTGGGGTCCCCACCGAAAACGCGGACGCGCCCCGAATTGGGCTGTAACAATCCCAGAAGTAACTTAACGGCGGTCGTTTTGCCCGCGCCGTTCGGACCGAGCAGCGCTACTAACTCGCCGGCGCGAACCCGAAAGTCGACACTACGCAGCGCCTTTACGCTTCCGTAATTCTTGTTCACGCCTTCGAGGCTGGCCACGACAAGATTAGAAGTCGCCGTCTCCGCGGGCCGAGTCCGTTCGATGGTTGCGAGCATTTTCAATCCTCCCGGCGTGGATGACGCCGTCCGGCGGAACTCGTGCTTCTTGCTCCCGCTCAGTGATTGCATCATCGTGGAACCACGACGCTCGCGCCAGTGCCATCCATCACGCGGCGGGCGTGACAAATGTCATCCTCGATCTGGGATCAGATGTACAGAGGTGAGCAACTACGGACAGGAATGATGTGAGGAAAAGGTTTGTCGTACCCGCAAGCTGCTTGTTACGAATTCCGAACAGACACGGGAAATCCACATTGCGAACCGGAGGCTTGATCTTGGCGGTTCCCGACAGCCGGTCCGCGGGTTTCCGCGCCGAACAAGGATTCCAGTCTGTCCGGATTTCGTAACACGCTGACGAGGGGTAATTTTTTACACAATCCTTCGTCACAACGTGACTTGGCTTTGATATGATTCCCCCACTTTTGTTTGGAGGCGCAAGCTATGCTACCGGCGGGAAAAAGCCTTCGGACGCTACGTGAGAAACTCGGGCTCACCATGCGCGATGTGGAGAACTCGAGTGCACGCGTTGCCGACAAGTATCGCAACGAAGAGTTTTCCATTCCTCCCAGTCGTCTCTCCGATATCGAAACCAAAGGCATTCTGCCCAGCATTTTTCGGCTCTACACTTTGTCGGTGATTTACCGCCGTGATTTTCGCGAGTTGATGTCGTGGTATGGCGTAGACCTGAATAATCTACCCGCCGATTTTGGATTGGTGTCGCCTCCGAAATCCCATTATTCCGACGCACTTGCGGGCGTGTCGTCGGTGCAAGTTCCCGTGCGCATGGATCCGGGCTTTGACGAACGGCGCACCAGCAACCTGGGACGCATGGTTGAGCAATGGGGAGTCGTACCCCTTTCCTACCTCGCGCAATTTGCCAAAACCGATTTCACTTATGGTTACGTCGGAACACAGGATTTCACGATGTATCCCATCCTGCCTCCAGGCAGTTTTATCCAGGTCGATGAATCCAGAAACAAAGTATTGGAAGGCTGCTGGCGGTCGGAGTACGAACGTCCCATTTATTTTGTGGAAACCCGCGAAGGCCATACCTGCTGCTGGTGCAGCATGCGCCGCGAAGAAGTGATTCTGCAACCGCATCCGCTCTCTCCGGTTCCGGTCCGCATCTTGCGCCATCCCCAGGAAGCCGAGGTTCTCGGCCAGGTCGTGGGGGTGGCTATGAAGTTGACCGAGTGGCACGCGCTCGATTCTTTTCCAGGGTCGAAAGGGCCAGCAGCACTGAATTAAGGTGAGTCGCGGCGGCGGAGTCCTGGCGCTCACCGGGCAGCAAGTCTTCGAAACGATCGCGCATTCCCTCGATGTAGAGCTTCGCGTCGAGTCCGGTCCCGCGGCTCGATTCCTGCAAATCCTCCAGCAACGATTCCATTGGCGTTCGTAAAATTCCCGTCACAATTTCGGTGTGGGCCGTTCGCAATGCACGCTCGGCCGATTCAGCCCCGTGAACCAGTTCCATCCCCCAATGTTCATAGCGACCCTGGGCCCGCCGCAGCGAAGCCACATAGGCCAACTTGCCCAGTAGCCCAGACACGGCCGCCAGCGTGGTTTCTTTGACGTCCTGTAGAGCAGATTTAAGGGTCATCTTGTTACGAATTCCGAACGCTCAAAGGTTTCTGAACCTATTGCGATTGCCCTCTCGCCCGTGAAATTATCACCGTCCACTTCGCATTCACAAGGAGAAAACCATCGTGAAACGTGCCCTGCTCGTTCTTGGTGCAGCCGTACTCTTTCTAAACACGTTAGTGATTCCAACCGTCCTACATGCAGATGGCGGAGCAACCACAACCAATTGTGGCAAGGTTTTGTGTAAGCCGTAACATAAAATCGCTGTTCTTACGAAAACAGAACAAAAGTGACCAGTGTATTGCTGCATGCAGCAAGTCGCGGTATAGTGCCCGCTGACCACCCATGCTGCAGGCCCATTCATTGCTCTGGCATTACCTTTGGGTTGCCCCCAATGTCTTGCTGTTTGTCCTTGCGTTCGTTCTTTGGAAGCGCGGCCTGGGGAAGCGCTTCCGCATTCTTTTTGTCTTCGCCATCCTGAGCGCCGTTTCGGAACTTGCGGTGTACCTCGCGGATGTGACGCCGTGGGTTACGCCAAAGCTGTTCTGGCGCATCGACTGGGCCAGTGTGCTCATCGAGGGCACCCTGAAGTTTGTGCTGATCGGGGAAATATTCGCGCAGGTTTTCGGTTCTTACGGATCGTTAGCCCGACTCGGCAAACTTCTGATACGCGCTATTGGCGTCGTATTGGTTCTGACGGCCGCGGTGGCAGCGGCCTATGCCCCGCAGGACAGCCTTTTTGGAATCGTCTCGGGCGCCCACTTGCTCGAGCAAACGACATATTTAATCGAGTGCGGACTACTCGTCTTCATTTTCCTATTTGCAGCGTACTTCCGGCTAAGACCTGCTCGTCTTGTTTTCGGCATCGCTCTCGGTCTTGCAATTTCCGCTTGTGTTCACCTTGCGACTTGGGGAATCGCGGCGAACGGGGGGCTGCCGCCTTCCCGCCGTGTCATTCTCGATTTCCTGAACATGGGCACCTACCACGTCAGCGTCCTGCTCTGGTTTTATTACGTACTCGTTCCTGGGCCCGCCCCTGTGCACGCCGCCATGCCACTGCCTGAAAACAATCTCGACGTCTGGAACCGTGAATTGGAGCGTCTCGTCCATCAATGACTTTGGCACTTATTCTCGCCGTCGCCGCCGCGCTCGCACTCGTATTTATCCTGAGCGTCACTGTGTCACGCAGCCTGCAGATTACCCATGGCGTTAGTCTCGCGGCCCGGATTCAGCCCATTGATGTGGAGGCCTTCCGCAATCTTATCGATCCCGCAGAAGATGAATTCCTGCGGCGCCGTTTGACGGCGGGGGAGTTCCGTCGAGTGCGAAGGCAAAGGCTGCACGCGATGGCCGCCTATGTGCAGACTGCGGGAAGAAATGCCGCCGTTCTGATCCTCCTCGCCCAAGATGCGTTGACTGCCGGCGACCCTCAAACCGTCGACGCGGCGCGCCGTTTGGTAGACCACGCGCTGTTGCTGCGGCGCAATGCGGCCTTCGTTCTCTTCAGGATTTATCTTGCGCTCGCTTGGCCAAATTCCGGATTGGCGCCGGTTTCGATTCTTCGCAGCTACGAACAATTGAACGGGTCGGCCATGCTGCTGGGCCGGTTGCAGAATCCTACTGCCCCGGTGCGCATTTCTGTTACCTCGTAGTCGTCGGCCTAGGCTAGGGGAGTGCAGCAAAACATGGAGTCGCCGTTTTATTGCTCCATCTTCGTGCGGCGTTCAATAAATTTGACGGCAGTGAAATCCACACCGCGGTTCCCTATTCCTTACTTGTTTTCGCTTGCCATTCTGTTATAAAAACCACCGGAGCAAGCGTTCCAAACCTTTTCGTGCAAACATCGGCAATCTGCCGTGGGAGCCGTTCCCGCCGTTTGCTCGCCTATGCGAGCCCAAGGGAGAACCTTATGATCCGCACCGTAAGAGATGTGCTTGTGGCGTGCTTTGTCTTGTTGCTCGCGACCATTTGCTTGGGCCAGGGAGGCGTTGCCACCGGCGACTTGCACGTGACCGTGAAAGATCCGAGTGGAAACGTTGTTGCGAATGCAACCGTCACCGTGCAGGATGCCGCCAAGGGCGTGGAACGAATTGCGGTGAGCGACGGTCAGGGCGGCTACAGTGCTCGACTTCTGCCCCCGGGCACGTATTCGGTTTCGGTCAATCTGGCGGGATTCACCCGGGTCGAGAATACCGGGGTTTCCGTCACAGTCGGTGCGCTCGTGGAGCTACCGGTCACGCTCACGATCTCGACGAGCAAGGAAGTCGTCGAAGTCACTTCACAAACGGAATTGGTGGAGACGTCGCGCTCCTCCACGACCGACACCATTGGACAACGGCGTATCGATAATCTTCCGATCAACGGCCGCAACTACATCAACTTCACGCTGACCGATTCGCAAATCGTGCGCGACAATGCGCCCAACACCGGCGCTGCGCCTACTTCGGGCCTAAATATGAGCGGCCAGCGTGCGCGCGCGAACCTGGTGAACGTGGATGGCGCCGACGCTACCGACAACTCGGTCAACGGCGTGCGTTCCACCGTTTCGCAGGAGGCTGTGCAGGAGTTCCAGATCATCACCAACAGCTATGCGGCGGAATATGGGCGCGCCTCGGGCGGCGTGGTGAACATCATTACGCGCTCGGGATCGAACGCTTTTCACGGAGATATTTTCGGATTCTTGCGTGATCGGAATCTTCAGGCGGTAAATCCATTCAGTACGGTTCCCAATCCCGCCTATACGCGCGTGCAGGCAGGCGTGGCGTTTGGCGGACCGATCAAGAAAGACAAAACATTTTTCTATTTCGCATACGAGATCACGCGGCGGCACGAGACGGGATTTTCTGCGATCGGACAGGATTGCACGACCAGCGGTGGCCAAACCTGCTTCGGACTCAGCCCGTTCGACGCTTCCGCATACTTCGGAGCGCCAGCCGGTTTCGTGAACTTGCAACTCACTCCCGACCAGATTTCATTCCTCAGCAACCCGGCGGTTGCAGCAACTGCTACCGGAAATCCGGCTTACGCAGCTGAAGTCGGACAGTATGCCGGGTTGGTTGGCGCGTCCTCGGGGATGGCAGTGAATGGCGCGTGGCCAACAGGGGTCGTGCAGGTCCTTACCGGCGGCCTTCTCTCGAACTTTTCCGGATTCCCCACCAGTTGCCCACCTCCCGGGCCTTGTTTTATTCCGGGTTCTTATCAGACGCTGAACTCGCAAAGGGGCAACTTCCCGGTATTTGAAGGCACCAGTCTGTATTCGCTGCGCATCGATCACAACATCAACACCAACAACCGTCTGACGCTTCGCGCGAACGTGAGCCCCAGCACGGTCACCGGAATCGAAGTCAGCGGTCAGGACCAGCCCGCAGGGCAAAACGCATACTCGCGTACATCGGAGCAGACATATCGCGACGTGGCGGGTACTGCGCAGGACACTTGGACTATCGGCAACAACAAGGTGAACGAGTTCCGATTCCAGTATGCGCGTCGCGGACTTTCTTACTTCTACAACACGCAGATTCCCGGAGGCTCCGACCCGGCCGTCAACATTCCGGGCTTCGCGTATTTCGGGCGCGAGCCGTACTCCTACATCCAGCGCGTAGAGCAACGCTACCAATTCACCGACAACTTTTCCTGGACCGTCGGCCGCCACAATATGAAATTTGGCGCCGACGTCAACTATCTGCCGCTGACGGCGACATTCACTGTGAACTATGGAGGCGTGTACGACTTCGGCGCTTTCAGTGCGGCTGCTTTAGGTTTTGTAAATCCCGTGCCGGGCGGTCTCCCCGATTTCCCGGATCTATCTCCTGTGCAGTCGTATGGCGCAGGGCTGCCAGGAGACTTCATCCAAGGCATCGGCAGTCCGAGCGACAAATTCAAGAACATTCCCATTGGCGCATTCTGGCAGGACTCGTGGCGCGTCAATCCAAGGCTCACCCTTAACTACGGGCTGCGCTACGATGTGGAGATTCCCCCCAAGTTCGCGCCACCTCAGGGACTGGCGCTGCCCGCATACAATCTGTTGGGACTGCAGAAGGGAATTCAGACGGACAAGAATAATTTCCAGCCGCGCATCGGCGTGGCTTGGGATCCGCACGGCAATGGCAAAACCGTGGTGCGGGCATCGTATGGCATGTTCTATGACCATCCCCTGCTGGGCCTCTACTTCCTCGGCGATGCCTCCGACGGTTCCTCCAGTGGACAATTGGCTTTCGCCGGAACTTCAGTCTGCTCGGGCCCCGGCAATCCGAGCAATTTGAACGCGATCACGATCTTCCAGGGGTTGCCGATCAATGTCGCGAACGCGGCGAATCCCTGTGCAGCCACTCTGAATCCCGCGACAGGCAACGCCCTTGGATTCTTGCCCAACCAACAGCAGTTCCAGGCTTTGAACTTCCCCCAGTCGATCTTTCTCAACCAGAACTATCTGAACCCGTCGACATTCCTGCCGCTCGGCTTCCAGCCCTTTGGCTATCCGCAGGCTAAGAATTTTGTGTACGCCTACTCTCAGCAGGCCAACCTTACGGTCGAACGCGACCTTGGCCACGGCTATGCTCTCAGTCTTGCCTACAACTTTAACGGTGGTCGCCATCTGAACCGTCCCATCAATGCAAATACGATTCGGGGCGACCTGATGGTCGCGAACTTCAATGCCGCGCTTGCCGCGGGACAAACGCCCGCGAGCCCATTCACGATAAGCGGTTGCGGGCTGTCTCCGGGCGGCGCACCCTACGTGGATGCATCGCTGATGAATTTCTTCCGTCCTGGCGGCCTGAACCCGTCGATCGCAGGGCTCTATCAGAACGTCATTCCTGGCGGTGCTGCTTGCGTGGGCCTCGCTCAGAGTGTTGTGCAGGGGTTGGCGAGTCAGGGATTCAATGCGAATTGCGATCCGAGCACATTCGCCGGTTGCGTCCCCTTCGGCGACATGGATGCAAACTACTCCAGTGGCAGTTCGATCTATCACGGATTCACCACAAACCTGCGGAAGCGCTTCACGGGTCATTTGGAATTTCTCGCGTCGTACACCTGGTCCCATGCCATCGATGACTCGACCGATCTGCAATCTACACTGACTCCGCAGGACAGCTACTACCCTGGGTATGATCGCTCGACATCGCTCTTCGACCAGCGTCACCGCTTCGTCTTCAGCGGTGTCTATCAGACTGGGAAGCTAGGCGGAAGCGGCTTCGTCAGCAAGTTCTTCAGCAACTGGACGGTGGCGCCGCTACTGGACGTTTCTTCGGGGCGGCCGTTCAACATCATCACGGGCAACGGAGACAATCTCCAACTTTCCTCACTGACTGGCCGGCCGAACTCTACGATCAATCCTGCTTGCGGTCCTACGTACAAATCGAAGTATTCACCCACCGGCGTTCTGCAAGAACCGTGCATTGTCGGTTTCATCGCCACGGGAGCAACTCCGACTCTGCTGGCGCTCGATGGCAACCTGGGGCGCAATGCGGGAGTTACCCCGTGGACGGTCTTCAACGATTTGCGCGTCGCCAAGCGCATCAATTTCGGCGAGCGCTTCAGCATGGACTTGATTACCGACATGTTTAACATTGCCAACAAAGTGAATGTGTCAGCGGTCAGCCCGCTCTGTAGCAGTGCATCTTGCAACGCCGGGCAGCCCACTGCCGACTACGACATGCGGCAATTCCAGTTCGCAATCAAGCTGAACTGGTAGGCGTTTGGGTTTCGAGATTTTTCCTGGATTCCGTGTTCACGCGGAATCCAGTTTTTTTTGTCCGACGGGCCCAAACGAGTTTGGTTGCGTAGAACTGTTTGGAGTTTTCGCCTTTCACGGTTTCCACCTCACCGGCTTGGCGATCCATGGCAGCACGACCGTGTCGGCGACCGCGGCCTTTCTTCTACGGCGTGGCGGACAGCGGTATCCCGCCATATCACAACTTGTTTGGCTCCGTTTTCAACGGGCCGCGTTGGCTCACGGGTGGCACGGTTGGTCCGGAGGCGAGTGTTTTCACTCCCATCGTTCTCGTAATGGTGGCGATCTTGTTCGCACGCGTGTATCGCGAGAATCGCTATGAACAGCAGACTGCGGACGCCGGTCATCAGACGGTAGCCACGGCCTAAGCGGGTCTGAAGTCTTGGTCGCGGGCCTTGGGTCGCAGGTCATCCGAGGTCTGATCTACGGTGTTACACTTTTCGTTCACCCATCCTTGGCGCTTGCCCGGAGCTTTTCCCCAATGCCTGAACCCCAAACACCCACATCGCGGACTCGTGTGATCCGCGAAGCCGATCGTGGAGTGTACGATCGCGAAGCCGTCTACCGCATTCTGGATGAGGGATTTTTGTGTCACGCCGGCTTCGTGGTCGACGGCCAGCCTTTCGTGATTCCGACCTCGTATGGCCGCAAGGACGCAAATCTCTACATTCACGGTTCGGCCGCCAGCCGGATGCTACGGCAATTGAAAGACGGCGTGCCGGTTTGCGTCACTGTGACGTTGCTCGACGGCCTGGTACTGGCGCGCTCCATTTTCAATCACTCGATGAACTACCGTTCGGTGGTAATCCTCGGGAAAGCTACGCTTGTCGACGATCCGCACGAAAAGCTTGCGGCTCTGCGGACTTTATCGGAGCACATTCTGCCCGGCCGTTGGGATGACTCGCGGCAACCAAACGAACGAGAACTCAAAGCCACGTCAGTGCTGCGCGTGCCCATCGAAGAATTCTCGGCGAAAGTTCGCCAGGGGCCGGCCATCGATGACGAGGACGATTATTCGTTTCCCACGTGGGCCGGAGTCGTTCCGCTGCAGCTGGTAGCAGGGGCGCCGATTGATGATGCAAGGTTGCAGCCGGGAACCAAGATACCCGAATATGCGCGGCATTACGGTCGCCAGAGTCGGTCAAGGTGACCAAGATGTGGGGACAGCCGCCATCGGCTGCCCTCACACCAAAACAATGCCGACCCAATCACGGGATCAGCAGTAGTTTGCCTGCGATCTTCCGCGCTTCCATATCGCGGTGCGCTTGGGCCGCCTCGGCCAGCGGATACGTCTTCGCAATCAGCAGCTTGAGTTTGCCTTCGGCGATCATTCCGAACAGGGCGCTAGTTCGGGCCAGCAGTTCCTCGCGGGTCGCGGTAAAGTGCGCCAGCGTAGTACGCGCCATGTAGAGCGAACCCTTCTCCGAAAGCTTCGCCGGATCCACCGGCGGCACCGGACCGCTCGACATGCCGTAGAGCACAAGCATCCCGCGCAGCCGCATGACGTTCAGATTCTTTTCGAAGGTCGCCTTGCCCACGCCGTCGTAAACCACGTCGACGCCCTTGCCGCCAGTCAGACGCTTTACCTCCGCTTCAAAATCCTGCTTCGTGAAGACAACCACTTCGTCGGCTCCCGCTTCGCGCGCTAGCTGCGCTTTGTCGTCACTCGAGGCAGTGCCAATCACCCTTGCCCCGATCGCATGCGCCATCTGCACCAGCAACAGGCCAACACCACCTGCGGCAGCGTGCACTAAGGCCGTCTCTCCGGCTTTCAGCTTGTGCGCGTCATTCACCAGGTAGTGCGCGGTCAGGCCGTGCATCATGACCGCGGCAGCTTGTTCGTCGGTGACCGATGCAGGCACCGGAACCAGGTGATCTTCGGGCGCCGCAACGTATTCGGCATACGACCCGAGCGTCCCACTCCAGGCGACGCGATCGCCGACTCTGACCAATTTCGCGTTGGGACCGACAGCAATTACCGAGCCTGCTCCTTCCTGGCCGGGAATAAATGGCAGCGCGGTTCGCAGGCGCCCATCGCGGAATTGGGCGTCGATGGAATTCACACCGGCGACGTGGACCTTTACGACGGCTTCCCCGGGCTTCGCCTGCGGAACGGAGACTTCCGCCAATTCCATGACCTCAGGTCCGCCGGTGTGTTGCACGCGAATTGCTTTCATGTTGATCCTTGAGCATCTGTTCCACAGCACTGTCATCCTGAGGCCCACGTTCTTTGCCGGGCGAATGATTGCTGCAATCGCTCGCGGCACCAACCGGTGCCAACGGGTACATAGGTCCCTCGCTTCGCTCAGGATGACAATGACAGGGCTTTGACTCTACGGAATCAGCAACAGCTTCCCCGTTGTTTTTCTTCCTTCCAGATCGCGGTGGGCTTGTTGCGCCTCGGCGAGCGGATAGATGTGTTCGATGCGCAGCTTCAGTTTGCTGGCAGCCATCATGCCGAACACCGCACCCGATCGCGCTACCAATTCTTCGCGGCTGGCGATGTAATGTCCCAGAGTCGGACGGGTCACATAAAGCGATCCCTTTTGCGAAAGCGCAATCAGATCAAACGGAGGCACTGCCCCACTCGACCCGCCGAACAACACCATGTACCCGCGCGGACGCAGGACATTCAGGCCCTTCTCGAAGGTCGTCTTTCCCACCGAATCGTAGACCACGTCGACGCCCTTGCCACCCGTCAGGCGTTTCGTCTCTTCTTCAAAGTCGGATTGCGTGTAGAGAATGACTTCGTCGGCGCCGGCCTCTCGAGCGAGCTTCGCCTTCTGCTCGGTGGAAACCGTGGCAATGACGCGAGCGCCTATATTGTGTGACATCTGCACCAGCAGCAGTCCCACTCCTCCGGCTGCCGCGTGTACGAGCGCAGTCTCGCCGCGTTTCAGAGAATAGGTGTCGTGCGAAAGATAATGCGCCGTCATCCCTTGCAGCATCGTGGCGGCTGCCTGCTGATCCGTAACGCCAGCTGGAATCGGCACCAGCCGATCGGCAGGCACGGCAGCATATTCGGCGTACGAACCCTGCAGCCCAGTCCACGCCACTTGATCACCCTTCTTTACCGAAGTGACGTCGCTGCCGACCGCGCTCACGACGCCGGCGCCCTCCTGGCCAAGCACAAAGGGCACGGGAGCCTTGTAGCGCCCTTCGCGAAAGTACACATCAATAAAATTTACGCCCGAGGCGGCCACCTTCACTACCGCCTCATTCGCCTTCGGTTGCGGAACCGGCAACTCTGCCAGTTCCATTGCCTCAGGCCCACCAGGTTGTTTGACTTGTATGGCTTTCATAATTTTCGGATGCACCATCTTTGGAGGATTGCGCCGGAGAAAAACTTACGGTTGCGGATGGATTATAGCTCTGGGAGTGTTCGTTCAGCGTGGACACCAGCTTCCCGAATTTACAGCACGGATTAGGAACCGCCCCGCTCTTTCGGTGGCGCCTTGGGATTCTCGGGATCCAGGCCGGCCGCGGCCATGATGGCGCGGCCTAATTCTTCGGCAGGAACCATAAACCCGTTTCCGGTTTCTACAACCGTCCCGGCTGCATCCGCGTGCACCTGGGTCGGGGCCACAAAGCGATAGCCCCTTCCAACAACGGTCTGAAGATACTGCGGCTGGGCCGAATCGTCGTCCAGCGCCATGCGCACTTTGCGGATGGCTGTATTGATCCCCTGTTCGATGTCGACGAACACGTCTTTGCCCCAGAGCGCATCGGCGATCTGCTCACGGGTCACAAGTTGGCCTGGGTTGTCGATCAGGAACATCAGCAACTGCAGGGGAAGACCTTCCAGGCGCACGGGTTGCCCGTTGCAGTAGAGCTGGAAGCGGCCAAAATCCAATTCGAATTCGGCGAAGCGAACTTTCTTCTCGGGCATGATCCCCAAAGCCCTTTCACTTATCAGCAATTCTTGTCTTCATGCGCGGCCCTGTCAAGCGCTGGCTTGGTTCTTCAGATCAATTCATTTCGCTTCACACTGGCTCCATGGACCTTTCATTCATTCCGTTGCATGATCCCAAAAGCTTCCCCGGGTACGAAAAAATCTTTCGGAGGTGATTTATGAAATACGCAACGAGGATGTTGGTTCTGGCAATGACGATGCTTCCACTCCTGGCAACTGCTCAGCTGAACAGCAGCGAGAAGCTTGTGGCGCAGGTGCCGTTTGAGTTTGTCCTGGGGAACAAAGTGGTTCCGGCGGGCGAATGGACTGTGCAATCGGCGAGTTCGGATTCAAAAGTAATCCAGATTCGAAACAGGGACGCCGCGGTGAACATGCTGTCGATGCCTCTCATGATCGAATCCAAACAGGCGCCCGCCAAGTGCACCTTGGTCTTCCACAAGTACGGAAGCAACTACTTCCTTTCGGAAGTAAAGATTGAGGGCACGCGAAATGGCTACCGGTTGCCGGAAACCAAGGCGGAGAAGGAAATCCGGGCACAGAATGGTCCCGCAACCAGTGAGATCCTGTTGGCTTCTCGGGAGTAGTACAGCCGGTCGCAAGCTGAGGGTACGGAAACCTTGGGGGCTTCCGTACTCTCTAGCTTTGAGCGCTATTCGCGGGTTCGGAACTTGGCGATGATGAGCGTGATGTCGTCATGCTGTTCCTGCAATCCAAACCCACGAACCTCTTCCAAAATGACGGATATCATTTCCTGACAAGGCAAGTCGCGATGTTCGCGCAACCTCGCAGTCAGATTCTCTTCGCCAAATTCTTCCCCCGCCTTGTTGCAGGCTTCGGTAACGCCGTCGGTATACAGCGCGAGCACGTCTCCCGGAGAGACTTCACATTCCCGCATGGAACAGTCCCACTGCTGAAAGAGACCAAGCAGGGTGCCAGTGGAATCGAGCCGCTCCAAGCTGTTGTCACAGCGCAAGAGGAGACCCGACAAGTGCCCGCAATTCACGTAACGTAATCGTCTCGTCGCATCTTCGTACTCGGCAAAGAAGAGCGAGGCGTAGGCGCTGTCGCCGGTGTTCTCATAGAACAGCCGGTTCACCGATCTCAACAGCAGCTCTGGATGGTCGACCGCCACGGCACACTGGCTGCGCAAGTTGGCCTGCAGGTTTGCCATCAGCAGAGCGGCCGCGATTCCCTTGCCGGAAACGTCGCCGATGATGAAGCCCAAGCGGTCGTGCCCCAAGCTTAAGAAATCAAAGTAGTCGCCACCGACTTCCCGCGCCGGAAGGCAGAGACCCGCGTACTCGACGGTCTTCAACTCAGGATGGGCCTGCGGGAAAAGTCGTGACTGCACCTGCTTGGCAATTTCCAATTCCTGCGCGGCGCGGCGTTCGGCTTCCAGCCTTTCTAAATGAGCGCGACGCCGCACTTCCAGGCTGCGTCGCACTTCGTCAAATCCAGCCAGCCCAAACGAGTTCCCATCCACATCTTCGAAGCGTGTAAAGACTCCTCCCCAGGCAGGCTGCTCCGGCGGAAACAGAAACCGAACTCCACGATCGCTCCACTCCTTGTACTTGGCGTAAACGTCTTCGGTGAGAAAGAAAATCCAGCGGTCGCCGCCAATCAATTTGTGTGCCGGGGAGTCGGGCTTGGGCGTAACCAGCGCCAGGTTCGCGCTGCCATCCGGGGGCGCCACTTCGATCCAGCGCTCGCCCGATTCAAAACGGTGATCCACCACCAATCTGAATCCAAGCTGGTCGACATAAAATCGCAGGCTTCGGTCCTGATCGCGCACAAACACGATGATGTCGTGCACACACAAATACGGTTCTCGCAGGTCAAGGCGTAGGACCGACCGATCCGTCCATGAATTTGGCGAGTTACTCATCTGCGAAATTATAAGGGCGAGGCATTGCCGGATTTCAAAATCATCCTCGCGCAAATCATCCAGTATGGACTCTGCTACACTGGCAACTCTTCCCGCAAGGAGGCCCTTCATGGCCGCAACAACGCCCCAGACGTTTGCGAACCACACTCGCTGGGATCCGCCCTTTCACTTCTTCATTGTGCCGGTCTTCGTACTAGGACTCATCCTGACCCTTGTCCACTTTTTCGCGCACATCACCGAAGGTGATATGCGCGACCACATTCATTCCTTCTTGCTAATACTGCTCGCGGTCACATTCCTGACATGGATCTTCAAAACCCGGCTGTATGCGCTCAGGGTGCAGGATCGGGTAATCCGGCTGGAGGAGCGTCTGCGGCTCATGCAACTTCTGCCGGAGCCTCTGCGCTCCCGAATCCCCGAAGTGACCGAAGACCAATTGTGCGGACTGCGCTTCGCGTCCGATGCCGAACTTCCGAAGCTCACCGAGCGCGCCTTGAACGAAAAGTTATCGCGAGCCGACATCAAGAAGGCCATTCAGAGCTGGCGCCCAGATTACTTCCGAGTCTGAGGGACGAGCCCCGCTTCGGCCCCTCGAACTCCAGACCTCAGGGACGAACTTCAAATTCCGCAGAGGGAGATATTTCCGATGGCTTCCCTTACCGATGATTTGGTCCAGCACCTATTGGCGGGACGTCACGTTGCATCGCTGGGAACTGCGAATCCGGACGGCTCCATACACATGGTCGCGGTCTGGTTCTGGTTCGATGGGCAACAGATTTTTGTGGCCACGTCTTCGCGCAGCCGCAAAGCACAGAACCTGCAATCCAACGCGAAGGCAGCGTTGATGATCGACTCCCGCGACCCGGATGCATCCTGTGGCGTGACCATCGCCGGTACCACCCGGATTCTGACCGGCGACCTGTCGCGACAGAAGAATGCTGAAGTTCACCGCAAGTATCTGAGCGCGGCCGCATTGGCGGACCCGAAAGTTGGTCCCGTGTTCGCTGCCTGGGACGATGTCACCATCCAGCTCACGCCATCTTCGGTTATCGCGTGGGACATGCGTGTGGCAGACCGCCAATTCTTTGGAGGTGCGATGGAGCACAACCCGGGATACCTGCTGCCGCTGCAGCGCTGAACACGATTGGTTGCCCAATTCGGATCGATCCAGTAGAACTGGCTGACAACAGGGAAATCGAAGAGGTCATCTAATTTGTTGAACTTTGCGCACTAGGAATAACCGGGCTGGATGCCCAAAGTAACCGCGGCTTTGGCTTTTCGACGTTGACCCCGGCAAGACCGCCGCGTACGATTTTGATAGAATTCACGGACGCCACCCGAGGGAGTAGCTGCGTAACCCATAGAGAAATATGCGATTTGCGAACCTCTATGTCCGGACCGTTGCACTAGCCAGCCTGATTCTGGCGGTCGGCGCTTGCCAGACCGCGCAGAAGCCCGTCTCCCTACTTCCGCCAACGACGGCACCGTCCTTGAAGCCAGCTCAATCTCCGGCAACCGCTCCGGCGCCGGGTCCACGAAGCACAGTAACGCAAGAGCCTCAAGGGCCAGCGGAAGAAGCTCCCATTCAGAAACCGGCCTCGCCCCAAGTAGCGCCTACGGCCTCAGCCCCAGCCTCCGACCCAGTCGCCGATCTGATCGCCCGGGCCGAAAAGGAATACCAAGCTGGGCTAGCCAACAATGAAGCCGGCAAGACTGAGGAAGCTAAGCAGAATTTCGACAACGCACTGAACGCCCTGCTGAGCAGTAATCTGGACATCCGGTCTGACGAACGCTTGCAAAACGAGTTCGACCGTGTGGTCGCAGGGGTAAACAGGCTATATCCAGGCGGCACGGCAGATAGCGAGGCGGCGGAGCAGAAGTCTGAACCGGCTCCGATCGATGAAACCAACGGCATCACCCCTTCGGCCGACGCCAGCACGAAGGCCAAAGCCGAGGCGGAAATCAAGCACACGCGTTCCGACCTGCCGCTCATGATGACCGACCAGGTCGCCGGCTACATCACATACTTCTCCAATCGAGGTCGCGGAACCTTCGAACGCGCCTTTGCCCGTTCGGGACGGTACCACGACATGATCGCCGCCACCTTGAAAGAGGAAGGGGTTCCGCAGGATCTGATCTACCTGGCGCAGGCCGAGTCCGGATTCCACCCGCTCGCAGTTTCACGCGTCGGGGCTCGCGGCATCTGGCAGTTCATGGCCAGCCGAGGTCGAGGATACGGCCTTTACCACAATATGTGGGTGGACGACCGTCAGGACCCGGAAAAGTCCACGCGCGCCGCCGCCCGGCATTTGAAAGATCTCTATAATCAGTTCGGCGACTGGTATCTTGCGATGGCGGCCTACAATTCTGGTCCCGGCACCGTACAGGCTGCCGTCAAGCGCACCGGCTACGCCGATTTCTGGGAACTCTATCGCCGCAACGTTCTGCCCAAGGAGACCCGCAACTACGTTCCCATCATCCTGGCTGTGACCATCATGGCCAAGAACCCGTCGCAGTACGGGCTGGACGAGGTGGTGATGGAAAAACCGTCCGACTACGACACGATTACCATCAACCATCCGGTGGACCTGCGACTGGTGGCGGAATGTGTTGGATCAACGTCCTCCGAATTGCAAGACTTGAATCCAAGCCTGCTTCGGATGACGACGCCACGCGACGGCAAGTTTGAACTGCACCTGCCGGCCGGGACCAAAGAGCAATACGAGACCGCGATTGCTTCCATCCCGCCCGACATGCGGCTCTGGTGGCGGTATCACACGGTTCATCCGGGAGACACTCTGGCTTCGTTGGCCCGGAATTATCACACTACCGCCAAGTCGATTTCAGAAGCCAATCATCTGGAAGGCACTGAACTCGATCCGGATGCCAAATTGGTCATTCCGGTCGCACCTGGCAAACATCCGGTCAACGACAATGCGACCTACGCGCGCCGCATCACCCGCTACAAAGTTCATCCCGGAGATACAGTTGAGACGGTTGCTGACAACTTCGGCGTCTCGCCGCAAATGTTGCGACGGTGGAACGGAATTCATGGCGATAGCCTTCGCGGACGCAAAGTCCTGGCTTTGCATCTGCCGATTTCTCCGACCGCTCACGACGCCGAAGTAGCCTCCAGCCGGACGAAGGCGAAACATCCGAAGGCGACCGAGACCGCCACCACAAAGCCCCCAGCCACCAAGTCCGCGCAAATCGACCGAGATGCTCCACAGGTCGCAGTCGTTCATCACAAAGTGAAGAGCGGCGAAACGCTGTACTCGATTGCCACTGCCTACAGGACGACAGTAGACGCCCTCAAACGCAGCAACCGCAACGTCGCGGTTCTCCATCCTGGCATGATCCTGATTGTGCAGTCGCCTCGCTAATACCAAGAGATTCTTTAGACGAGGGTGCCCCAGCGGATAGCTCCCACGCTCAAGGCCGATGCAGGAGTACAATTCTGTTCGAACTTTCGGGCCCTGTAATTTCAACTTCCGAAGGAGAACTCATGCGACTCACCAAAATGTTGATTGTGCTTCTTGTGCTCGCGTTGTTTGTAACGTTGGCTTTACCCGCATTTGCACAGGATGGAGCGGCTACGTACAAAGCGAAATGCGCTGGCTGCCATGGCGCCGAAGGCCAAGGCAAGGTCGGTCCAGCGCTGAAGGGGACCAGCCTCTCCGCCGATCAGATCACCGACTTGCTCACCAAGGGAAACGATGCCAAGAAAGCGCCGCATAAGAAAGCGCTCTCGACTCTCTCCGCCGATGACGCCAAAGCGGTAGCGGAGTATGTGAAAAGCCTGAAGTAGTTAGCTCAGTGTAGCGCCGCCGTCCCGGCGGCTGCAGCGGGGGCGTCCCGCCCGCGTGGAGACGAACTGCTCTCGCGACAACCGGCAGCGCCGCCCGCAACGGCACTGAAGGGACGCCGACGCTACAAAAGTCTACAAGCTTTTCATTCCGCGTTAACGTCCCTGTCACCCGCCGTTCATTTTCCTCTGCTACTACTCGCAGTAGTACCTTTCAATTCCTCCAGGAGAATCTCCCATGAATATTCCCCATAGACTCTGTGCCGGCGTGTCGGCCGCCATACTTCTGCTCGCAGCCTTTTCCGCGTTCGCAGAGGAACCGCGTAAGGACCGCAATCCCGGAGCCATGCAGCATGTCCTGCTCATCAGCATCGACGGCATGCATGCCGTCGATTTCGCCAACTGCTCGCGAGGCATTAGCACCATCAACGGCGGCGCTCCCTATTGTCCAGCGCTGGCGTCGTTGGCGAGGCACGGCATCAATTACCTGCAGGCCTATACTCCGCGTCCTTCCGATTCCTTTCCCGGCCTCACGGCACTCGTGACCGGAGCGAACCCACGCACTTCGGGCATGTTTTACGACGTCAGCTATGACCGCAAGCTTTCCCCGCCGTTTGCAACCACGCCCTATGGCATTGTGGGCGGACCCACGCTCTGCCCCAGCGTGGCCGGCACGCAAGTCGGGCTCGACGAAGAAATTGATACCGACCTCACGCAGATCAACGGCGGAGGCGGCATTGACACCGACTATCTGCCGCGCGATGCGAGCAAGAACTGCAGCCCGGTCTATCCCCACAGCTGGATTCGCACCAACACAATCTTCGAAGTGGTTCGGCAGAATGGCGGGTACACGGCCTGGACCGACAAGCATCCCTCGTACGAGTGGACCAACGGACCCAGCGGTACTGGCGTCAGCGACTTCTTTGGCCCGGAAATTAACTCCGTGGCTGTGCCTCTGAATATGGTGGGCTACAACGTTCCCAGCTGTCACACGCTGCCCGACCCGACGGCAACGGATGACTGGACTGTGAGCTTCCAGAACATTCAGTGCTACGACAAGCTGCACGTGCAAGCGGTCCTCAACCAGATCGATGGCAAGAACCACGACGGCTCGCGCACGACGCAGGTTCCCACGCTCTTCGGCGCGAACTTCCAGGCGGTCAGTGTGGGACAAAAGCTGGTGGAGAAATCCATTTCGACCACAGGCGGCTATCTCGATGCCGCGGGAACGCCCAGCCCTTCTCTGCTGAGTGAAATTCAATTCGTCGACGCGTCGATTGGCCAATTTATCGGCGAACTGAAAAAGCAAAATCTGTATGACTCCACCCTAATCATCATCACGGCCAAGCACGGCCAGTCGCCGATTGACCCTTCGGCGTTATTGCGAATTCCCGGGGACAACTCAACGCTGGAACCGCCTTCGCAAGTGCTTTCGCCAGCCGGCATTGGCCCCGGCATGCCGGTCGCGCAAGCGATCGAGGATGATGTCTCGCTCATGTGGCTGACCGATCAAACTCAAACCGCGGCAGACATCGCAACCTTGTCTGCCAACCGCGCACTGTTTGGCGGAGGAGAAATCTTCGGCGGCAACGCGCTCCAGTTATCGTTCTCGGATCCGGCGCTCGACTCGCGCACTCCGGATCTGATCGTCGCACCCAATGTCGGCGTGGTCTACACCGGCGGTACGAAGAAAGTTTCTGAACACGGTGGCTTCGCCATTGACGATCGCAATGTCCTGCTGATCGTCTCGAACTCTAGTTTCTCGCCCAAACTCTTCACCGGTGCGGTCGAGACTCGCCAGGTGGCTCCTACAATTCTGCAAGCTCTCGGGTACGATCCCAGCGCCCTGCTGGCCGTACAGAAAGAAGGGACGGAAGTTCTGCCCGGCCTCCCCTTCACCGGGGGCAACAAGTAGGGGCTACTGTCTCACTCGTGCAGCCGCACATCGGGGCGGGAGTGCTCATCGGCTCCCGCCTTTTCTCCTCTGGGGCTCGGAACCTTGCGTCTCCATGTCGTGATGGAGAGCCGGGATTGCGAAAACTCCCGCCAAATCCCCTAACTATCTTCTTTTGTTGATATTACCGACTGAAGTTTCCGCACGGCCTGATAGACGCAGAGGCTGAAGTTGGCCGAGCGGGGCATGGAGCGTCCTCAGAATCAACGGCTCTGCGAGGGAGCGGTTCACAGTCGCGGACCGGAGGCACCGGGATTTTCTTATGTGTCGGCAGTCCTTGCGGGCAGCACCGAATGTCGTGCTACAATTGCGCGCCGTTCCAGCAGAAGGTTCCGGTGGTCTTTTAATTCTTCGTGCCCGCAGCCAGGGCGCCATACCCGCACCCGGCAGCCAATGAATCCAGGAGGAGCAATGACGTTCGACGATCCCACACTTTACGCACGCGATGAAGAAGAGGAATTCGGCGACAGCGGTGCTTACAGCGAGTCGCTGGAAGAAGATTTCGAAGAGGAAGAGGAGGAGGAAGAAGAATCGGGCATGCCGGCTCCGGAAGCGAATGAGCCGGAACCCATGTCGATTCCCGCGCCTCCACCGCCTAAGCCGCGGCCTGCGCCCTCCGCTCCCAGCGGTGGCGGCAGCAAACCGAAAGCAAAAAAGAAAGCGGCCAAAAAGAAACCGGCTGCGAAGAAGAAACCGGCGAAGAAGGCTCCCAGGAAGCCAGCGAAGAAAAAAGCCGCCAAGAAAGCTGCCAAGAAGAAACCGGCGAAAAAGGCTGCGAAAAAAGGCAAACGCCGCCGTTAAGTCGGCAGTTGGCCGCGAGCGCCTCCAGCGTACCAAGGTTTAGAACCGCGTCCCCACTGGGCGCGGTTTTTTTCTTTGCATTGAGGCTTTCCTCGCCGCGTCCGCATGACAAGCCGCGGCTGAAACCCGTTGTATAATGCCCGCGCCCCCTGGGAAAGGCTGTCATGCTTCCGGCACGCTTCTCGCAGATTTTTCTCTCTTCCGCCCTCTTCGTTCTCCCCATCTTCGCGCAGAACGTGTCGATTCCGAAGCCTCCGGATACCCCGGTCCACTCCGTCACCGACGAGTACTACGGCATTCAAGTCACCGACGACTATCAATGGCTTGAGAACTGGGAAGACCCGGCAGTGAAGCAGTGGAGCGCAGCCGAAAATGCGCGGACTCGCGAGTATCTCGATCACTTGCCGGCTCGCCCTGCCATCGAGGAACGCCTGCGGCAACTCGCCAACACGCGAACACTGACTTATTCCAACCTTCAGTTCCGCGCTGGAATGTTGTTTGCCAAGAAGCACCAGCCCAATTTGCAGCAACCAGTCCTGGTGGTAATGCATTCGCCCGATGAACCCGCCAGCGCGCGTGTCATCTTCGAGCCAAACACGGCCAGCAGCAAAGGGTCAGTGGCGATCGATTTCTTCGTACCCTCGTTCGGAGGCAAGTATGTTGCCGCCGCGATCTCAAAGAACGGATCGGAAGACGCCGAGGCTCGCGTCTTTGAAGTCGCGACTGGCAAGCCTCTGCGCGATGTGGTCCCGCGCGTGAACTTCGCCACCGCCGGCGGCAGCATCACATGGAAGTTCGACAACTCCGGCTTCTATTACACGCGTTATCCGCAGGGCAATGAGCGTGCGCCGGAAGACGCCAACTTCTACCAGCAGATTTACTTTCACAAGCTGGGCACACCTTCGCGGCAAGATGTCTACATCCTCGGCAGAAACTTTCCCCGCATCGCCGAGATCCAGTTGCATGCCAGCGACGACGGCCGCTGGTTGCTGGCCTCGGTGGGCAACGGGGACGGCGGCCAGTTCGCGCACTACCTCATGGATGCGCAGAAGCACTGGACACAACTCACACATTTTGAAGATGGCATCGTCGCCGTTAAGTTCGGTGTGGCGGATGCCGCGCTCTACCTGCTCTCGCGCAAGGATGCGCCTCGTGGCCAGATTCTGCGCCTGCCTCTTTCGCACCTCAATCTCGATGAGGCCCAGGTAGTGGTTCCGCAAACGCCGGGAGGCCCCGAGGAAGCGGATCGCGCATCCATTGAAAACTTTGTACCCACGTCGAAGCGGCTCTATGTCATCGACATCGTGGGCGGACCATCGCGCCTGCGAGTGTTTGACAAGCAGGGGAAAGCGTTGCCTGCTCCCGTACTGCCGCCAGTTTCGGCCATTGGTCAGGTTGTATCGGTCGGCGGTGGGGAAGTGCTTTTCTACGTTTCTACATTTCTTGAGCCTCCGACGTTATACCGCTTCGATGCCTCGACCGGAACTACAACCAGATCATCGACGCAGTCTTCTGCTGTGAGATTTGAAGACGCCGAGGTCGTGCGTGACTTCGCGATTTCGAAAGATGGCACTCGCGTTCCCCTCAACATTATTCGGCGTAAGGGAACCACTCTCGACGGAACGCATCCCGCGCTTCTCACTGGGTACGGCGGTTACAGCATCAACACCAAGCCCACCTTCACGGGATCGTTCGCGCGCCTCTGGCTCGATCAGGGAGGAATTTTCGTCGAAACCAACCTGCGCGGAGGCGCTGAGTACGGCGAGGAATGGCACCAGTCGGGGAAGCTGACGCGCAAGCAAAATGTGTTCGACGATTTTCTGGCGTGCGCCCAATATCTGATCGACCGGAACTACACGACGCCGTCGCGACTCGCCGTCCTCGGAGGCAGCAACGGAGGCCTGCTGATGGGCGCCGCCTTCACTCAGCGTCCCGAACTGTTTCGCGCCGTGGTGTCTTATGTTGGCATCTACGACATGCTGCGCGTGGAGCGCGATCCCAATGGTGCATTCAACGTCACCGAGTTTGGCACCGTGAAAGATCCCGAGCAGTTCAAAGCGCTCTACGCCTATTCGCCCTATCATCACGTAAAAGATGGCACCGCCTATCCCGCGATCCTGATGCCCACGGGCGAGAATGATCACCGGGTCAATCCGATGCAATCGCGCAAAATGATTGCGCGCCTGCAGGCCGCCGACAGTTCTGGTCGTCCCATTCTGCTGCGCACGTCATCCAGCGCGGGTCACGGAATCGGCACCTCCCTCGATGAGCGGATCGAACAGGACGCCGACGTCTTCAGCTTCCTGTTCGATCAATTGGGTGTCCAGTACACGCCGCCGGCACCCTAGCGCGCCATCCTGCTCATCGCGGTCGCGAATGCGCCAGCGCAAAGGGATGCTCGAAGCTGAGATAGAACATGATCCCTTTGTCTCCCGCGGACGAACCAATCCCCACGGGAGCGGCGATGCCGGGAACAATTTGCAGGTCGCCCTTCAGGTTGTACGCCCAGCGAACTCCGGGACTCACATAAAGATCTTGCGATCGCAGAGTCTTGTCGGGACCCACGACGCTTTCCCCGGAGGTCCACAAAGTTTCGAGCAGAAAATTCACGCGCGGCTTGACCAACCACACGACGGACTGCCCGAGGTTCACACCGATCGTCCTCGCCACATCGCGGCTGCTGTCGACTGCCCGCGGCACCCAGGTTGCGCCGGCATTCCAGTGTGTGACCAGGCGCGCCGAGTGCTGAATGCTCACGGGAAGATTCGTCTGCAAGCCGAGCCCGCCCGAGCCTCGACCGAAAGTAGGATTTCCGGTGGGAAAGAGAACGCTCAGTCGGGGCGCCACCGCCAGCTTGGTCTCACCGCTGCCAGTCAGTTGATAGCGGTAGTTGAAGGCCGTATCCCCCCAGCCCGCGCCGGATCCTGCGAAATTCCCGGCATGCGCGCCCGACAGGGTCAGGCTCAATTGGTGCTTGAGGCTTCGCACCGGCCATTCATCGGTCTGGGTGTAGACCCAGTCATGGCTGCTGCTGAGCCTTTCAAATGTGCTGATGTGCTGAATGATTCCGTCTTCCTGGTTGTAGGCTTCTTCAATCAGGAAGCTGTTGTCTTGAATGGGAGCTGGCCGTGCCGTTGCATTGACACCGTCAACGTCTTGCGCGAAGCAGAAACCTGCCGCCAGGATGAAAGCGAGAAAGAGAATGAAAAGAGAGCGCATGGCATCTTCCTAAATGAAAATGAATTTCAATTTCATTTACGAAGATACGTTTCACCCCCTGGGCAGAATGTGACTTGAATCACAAGACGGCGTGACCACAGCGGCGCTCCCCCGTATGCTGCTAGGAACGTATAGGAGCAGGCCCGGTTCTTATTTTTTGGCGGCCACTGCACCCAGACACTTGCCGTAGAGCTCCAGCAGATGCGCCGCATAGTCTTCTGGTTTTGCAGCTGAGCCCGTGCCCTGAAAACCCACGCCCGTCGAGGCCGTCCGGCCGTAGCCGGTGGTCATCGCGATGAACTTCATGAGATCGAGTGCGATGTCTTCATTGCGGCGCGCGGCGCCCGAACCTGTAGCGGGAGCTTCTTCCATGATGCCTTCTCCTCTTCCGGAAAAAATGGGTATCTCGTCTTCGAAATCTTCGTCGTCGAGCCGATGCATGACGCCAAATAACTCCACCCGGCGATGATAGCAGGGTCGATAACGCGTTGGAATCTTCGAAACCTTTAACCACTAAGGACACTAAGGTTCACGAAGGAAACCATTGTTAACGTTTCCCTTCGTGAACCTTCGTGTCCTTGGTGGTTCCCGCTTGGGCTCTTTGGGCTTAAGCCAATCCCAATTTCTCTGAGAGCAACCGGATTCGTTTTCCAGTCATTGCGCCATGGATTCCGAGAATCGGGCCGAGCACGAAGTACCACCATCCGGCCCATGCCGGATTCCTGAAGGTGAGCGCGAACGACACCGTACCGACGACCACCATCGCGATGTTTTCTTGAATCGCGAAACGGGTCTGCAGCGCTTCCACCGGATTCAATTCCAGTTCGTTGCGCAGCCGGTACGCATGGGTATACATGAGGGCAAAGATTGAAAACACACTGGTGAATCCGACCGCGTAGACCCGCATCAGTCCAGCGGCTTCATGCTCTCCGACGCCGCGGGCAACGTCGGCACCCGTTAATTGCGAAAAGATCAGCATGAAAACAAACTTCAATGGATACACATAAAACAAAACGAGGAAGAGGAGGACAATATTCAGAACGACCGTGTAAGGATCCTCCAACCCATAACGCCGGGAAAATCTGTAATGCCCCCGCCAGATCATGATCAGTTGCGCGAAACAGGCCCCAAACGGCAGAAAGCCGCGCAGTGCTGCCATCATTTCCTGGTAACTATGCGGCACCTCGAGCGAGACCACCAGCAAAGTCAATGCGAAGCCAAACACGACGTCGCAAAACGCTTCCAGGCGGGTGATCTCTCCGCCACGCCAGCGAAAATACATTTCCGGCAACAAGCCCGGGCGATGTTCGGAAGGAAACCCGTGACGCGCCTTAGCCGCCGGGCCGTTATTGTGGTCCGCCGTAGGGTCGGACAACTGCGAAGCTTGGTGCGACAAGGAGCGGTTGCGGCTATGACTCATGGGCTAGGATTCTGGCCTTTTGTGAGCCCGATTGGCAATGACTAAATGGGGCGCGTCTGGCGCAACCGGACCATCAGCCAGCCGGATGCAAAGAACAGCAGAGGAGAAGAATAGAAACCCGGCGCCGGACGGGGAAGCGTTACGCCCGCCACGGTGTGACCCAAGATCGTTCCCGCCGTGTGCCCGACCGCATTCAGCAAATGAATGAAGGCGTAGATCCAAGCGATCGGACGCAGCCAGCGCACACCCTTCGCGGCCAACGGGGTCAGGGCAAAGCAAATCACGACGGCCAGCGACAAGTCCACCAGCCATTCGCGAAACTCGAAGGTCGGCAGGGGGAACCATCCCCAGCGCGCACGCAGAGCGATTACCGTGGGATTGTAGATGGCCAGAAATCCCGTGACGGCTTCGTCGAAAACATGCAGCGCGAAAGCAACCGTCAATGCAAACCAGGGACGGCCAAAGGAAGTCTTGCGAGACGGTTCCGTTTCCATGGGGTATGCCCCCTTGCGGCCCATTCTCAATCTCTGCGACTCAAACTGCAAATGCCGGAGATCGGATTTCAGACTTCGGACTTCTTCACTTCACTCATCAATCCCATCAAATTCCCCTCAGAATCGCGGAAGAATACCATCCACAAATCGTGATCGGGCATTCTTGCGATCAGGTGCGGCTCATCTTCGAAGTGCACGCCCTTCTCTTTCATCCTGGCGTGGGCGGCCTGAATGTCAGGCACGGCAAAGTACAGAATGGAGCTGGGGTGATCGAACTCCGGTTTCTCGGGCCGCGTCAACATGAGGCGCACTCCGCCGCAGTCGAAGAACGCCAAGCCCGGCCCGGCTTTAAATAGCAACTTCAGTTCCAAGGCATCCTGATAGAAAGTGGCGGCGCGCTCGACGTCGCTGGCGTTGATGGCAATCTGTCCGATGCGCGAAATTCCTGATCCCACGGCTGTCGTATCCAATTCTTGACCTCCATCAGCCTATTAGTTAGCATAGCTAACTATATTGAGCTCTCCCAAGTCAAGCGGAAAGATGCCTCCGAAGGGGCCGGTGACCGATGCCAGCCCTGGCGCGATCGCGGACCACCTGCATTCAGCGGCGATCCACTTGCTGCGACGCGTGCGCAAGCAGGATGTCGCCACCGGCGAAGGGCCGGCGCGGCTCTCGGCGCTCTCGGTGCTGGTGTTCGGCGGTGCGAAAACACTCGGCGAACTGGCGGCGGCCGAACAAGTCAAGCCGCCCACGATGAGCCGCATCGTCGCCGGACTGGCCCGCAGCCGCCTGATTGAAATTACTGCTGATCCCGAGGATGCCCGCCGCATGCGCATTCGCGCCACTGCCAAAGGAACCCGCCTGTTGCAGAAAGGTCGCGAGTTGCGCATCGCGTACCTCGCCTCCCGTCTCGAGGCTCTCAATCCGCAAGATTTGGCCCAGCTGGGAGAAGGTGTGGAAATTCTCAGAAAGGTGCTCGATCATTGGCGTTGATTTCTACTTGAAGTAATCGATGCCCGAGTACTATCGTTACGTGAAATTACCCGCGCCGTACCTGATACTAGTGGGTCTTAGGGTCTGAGTCGAAGTGTGCTGCCGGAAGTCGGCGGCTCGCCGAGTCATTTGCATTCCGGTGAAATTCCTTCCCTGCGACGCCATCTGTAAGCATTTCTACGAACATGATTGCAACGCCACGTACGCGAATCGTCATGATCGCCGCCGGCCTGTTGTGGCTGGCGCATGGCGGTGTCGTCGTCGTATTCGGAACCAAGCCTCCCGGGGCTTTCCTGTCAGACCTGATGCAGTTCACGCTCGGGGTTGTTCTGATTTACGCGATCGTGGAGGCCAGCCTTCGCTCAGAAGGACTGGCTCGCTCGTTCTGGCGTTTGACGGCCACAGCGTATTCTTTCTGGCTTATCGCCCAAGGGCTGAGTGTTTATAACGATCTGGCTGCGTCGCCCTTCGTCTCCTGGATCAATAATCTGCTGTTCTGCTTCTGGTTCGTGCCGTTGGCGATGGCCATGTTCCTCGACCCGGAGCACGAAGCTGGGCAGCTCGACGCCCTGGTCGCTCTCGATTTCGTGCAGGCGGTGCTGGTATGCGTCGCGGCGTATTTGTATTTCTTCTATCTGCCCAAGTCGGAATCGCCGAATGAATTGGCACACTCCGTGTGGACTCCGTACTTCGCGGGCTATGCGTTTGTCGCCGGAGCCTTTGTGGTGCGCTCAGCCGTCACGCGTTCGCGAGACTCGCGCGCCTTGTTTGGACGCATGGGAATCTTGATGGCTTTCTCCGGCCTCACTGACGCTTTGTACTTTTACGGACCGGGACGCGGAATGGGCACGGGCGCATGGTTCGATCTTCTTTGGAGCGGACTGCTGGTCGCTCCCATTCTGATCGCAGCCACGTGGAAGCAGGCGGAATCTCCGGAACTCTCATTCGATCCACCCCGGCGCGAGAAACGGATTTACACCGAAATTTTCTTTTTGCTGTACCCGTTGCTGGTCTTGTGCATGTCGTTGCGCATCGCGCGCGAGCGCCTGGGCTTGGCGGCTGCAGTCGTGTTGCTCTCGTTCGTGTGTTCGAGCGCCCGCCTGCTGGTCACGCAAAACCGGCTGTTGTTAGCCAAAGACGCACTGCGCCGTGAGGCGTCTCGCGACGGCTTGACCAGTCTGTGGAACCGTAAAGCGATCCTCGCCATTCTCGAACGGGACTTGCTGCGCGCCGAACGTGAGCAGGAACCGGTGGGTCTGATCATGATCGACGTCGATCACTTTAAAGCCATCAACGATACCCGCGGACATGCCGCCGGCGACGCGGTGCTGCGTATTATCGCCAGCGGAATCGCTGCCGTGGTTCGGCCTTACGATTCGGTGGGGCGTTGCGGCGGAGAAGAATTTCTGATCGTCGCCCCGGGATGCGGGATGGCGGAGACCTGGGAGCTGGCGGAACGCGTGCGCGCCCATGTGGCAGGCTGCAACATCATGGTTGGAGGTTCAACGGTTCAGGTCAGTTTGAGCCTGGGAGTTGCAACCGGACAAACTGCCGCCGAGATCGAAAAGTTGCTGCAGAGCGCGGACACCGCGCTTTATCAGGCGAAGAACGCCGGACGCAACCGCGTGGAACCCGGCGTGGGGCGCGCGGCCGGCGCCGGTCATGGTTCTTCTGCCATTCCAAACCGCGACTTCTGGCTGTAATTCTCAGAGGCTCAAGGCCTCGTCCGCCTTGCGAATCGCTCACGCGATCGTTTCTGCGAGTCCATCGCATGGAGTCTTAAACCTTTGTGTATTGATATAAGTTTTTCTGGCTGAAAATTATTTCTTGCTCTAGCGCGAAGTATTAAATCGGTTTAATATTCCCGGCGGACCGATTTTCAGGAGCCGCCATGCGGCCCGTATTTGCACGTCGACTAGGGGGCAGAGATGCATACATCCAATTCGCTGCAGCGCAACTTTCAACGGATCACAGGCAGATTTTTGGTCATCGCAACTGTGCTTGCATTGGCATCCCTGCTTTTCGGACAGTCGTATTTCGGCACCGTCAGCGGCGTGCTGACTGATTCCACGGACGCGGTAGTGGCCGGGGCGAAAGTCATCCTCGTGGATCAACAAAAGGGCTATTCGTTTGCGACAACCTCCGATAACGGCGGGCGATATTTGTTCCGGTCGGTGCCGCCGGGGATGTACGTAGTTTCGGTCGAAGCCGCCGGTTTTGGCAAAACGCTGAGCGCCCGGTTCAAGGTCGACATCAATGAGAATGCGACGTCGAATCTGACGCTGAAAGTTGCCGGCGCCAGCCAGACCATCCAAGTGGGTGCGCAAGCTCAGAATATTCAGACCGAGGATGCGGAGACCGGCCAGGTCGTCAATCGCAGGTTCATCAATGATCTACCTTTGATCGACCGCAATGTGATTGAGCTCGTTAATCTGGCGCCGGGCATAAGCGCGATGGACGATCAGTGTGACGTTACCTGCACCGGCACGAATTTTGTTTCCAACGGTAGCCGTGGCGCCCAGGCCGACATTCTTACCGACGGCGCGTCAGTCACGAATGCCGAGCCCAACGGCGGCATCACGCAGGCAACGTACCTTCCATCTCCGGAGGCCGTGGAGGAGTTTAAAGTCGAGCAGACGAACTTCAGTGCGGAGTATGGTTTCTCCGGGGCGTCAGTCGTCAACATGATCACGCGCTCGGGCACGAACAAGTTTCACGGAAGTGCGTATGACTTTGTGAGAGACGCGGTTCTCGATGCGAACAACTGGTTCGCCAATCACTTTGGGCAACCAATCCCGCCATTGCGCCGCAACAACTATGGTTTCACCATTGGCGGACCGATCCGGAAAAACAAGACGTTCTTCTTCTTTGACTACGACGCCCTTCGCGCCACAACGCAAAGCACCAACCAGGCTGGAGTGCCTAGCGATCTCATGCGCGCGGGTGACTTTGGTGAGGTCTGCGGGCAACAAGGCGGGACATTCGATGGCACAGGACGTTGCAGCGTTGACCAAGGTCAGCTATGGGATCCTTACCAGCGCACCTACGATTCCAATGTCGGCTCCGCGATCTGGAACAACGCCAATTCGTTTATTCCTTACAACAATCTCGCTCTCTATATCAGTCCCGGCAGCCTCAACCTGCCTGCCAACCTTCAACCAGCCCCCGGAGTGCCGGGCAATCTGATCGACCCGGTGGCGCAGAAAATGTTGAGTTACTTCCCGGAGCCGAACATCAGCACGTCCGATGGCATTTACCGGAACTGGATCGGAACCGGCCCAAACCATAGTTACAACTGGCAGTTCGACGTCAAGGTCGACCACCGTTTCACCGAAAAGAATTTGATGAGCGTCAAGTACTCGCAACAATACAGCCACGGGGATAGCTTTAACTGTTTCAAGAATTTTACCGATCCCTGTGAAGGCGGACCGAACTGGACCAACGCCCATCTGTTCGCCATCAACGACACCCACACTTTCACTCCGACCTTGTTGCTGAATACGACGTTGGGCTTTACCCGCGGGGTGTGGCATATCGACGCCTACAACCCGCAAGGCGTGAATGATCCTCTCGGCACTTTGGGATTCCCGTCGTATTTGCAGAGCAACGGATTTCCAGGTGTGCCCGCGATCTTTGTCGGCCAATATAATTCCGCCGGGTTTACGACGCAGGGCACCGACCCGTACGGCAACTACCGACTGGGGCAAGACACGGGACAACTGACGGTCACCCTCGATAAAGTTCACGGCCCGCATGAATTGAAATTCGGCTTCGACGGGCGGATACACCAGATGAACTATATCCAGACGAATGCCCCCGTCGGCATCTTCAGCTTCGACAACAGCGGTTCCGCGGCATGTCCAGGTGTGAACGACGCAAACTATGGACAGACGGGATTCGAGTTTTGCGGCGGAGACCCCATGTCCAGCTTCCTGATGGGGACGATGAACAGCAATTCCTACTACGAAATCCAGTTTCGGCCGGCGGCCACAAACTACCAGTACGGCATCTTTGGCCAGGACAATTGGAAGGTCAGTCCCAAGCTGACACTGAACCTTGGCTTGCGATATGACGTCACGCTGCCCCGGACGGATCGCTATAACCGGCAAAACTGGTTCGATCCAAATGTAACCAATCCGTTGAACGGAGGCAGTCTCTCGTACAACGACGAAATCACCCTCCAACCAACGACGCTGCAACTGCGCGGCGGTGAGGTGTTTGCGACGTCGAGCCAGCGCACGAACTATGTGACCGACTGGCACAACATTCAGCCGCGCTTCGGCCTGGCCTTCCAGTTTGCTCCGAAGATGGTGTTCCGGGGGGGCTACGGGATTTACTACGGCCAGTCTCGTTCGGGGGTTAGCGGCGTTGCGCCCTACGGCAGCCAGGGCTTCAATCAGTACACCAATGTGATCAGCACCTATCAGAATGACGGCGCGACTCCTTACTTGCATCTGAGCAATCCTTATCCCAACGGATTGATTCAGCCGGCGGGGAATTCGCTTGGCTTATTGAACGATGTTGGCTACGGAGCGAACGGCCCGCTTCGCACCTTAGACGCGAACCTGACTCCTTACGAACAAAGCTGGAGCCTTGGAGTCGAGCGGGAACTGCCCGGCAACGTTGTGCTCAATGTGGAATACATCGGCAAAAAAGGAACCCACTTGCCGTTCAGCGGGGCCAACCAGTTAAACATCCTCGGGCCCCAGATCGAGAACCCTAACGCTGACATTAATGGGCTCCTCACCTACGTGGACAATCCGTTCTCCTCGCAGAACGGTGGTCCCATCAGCGATCCGAACAGTACGCTCTCGTCCCCGACGGTACAAGAGTTCCAGTTGCAACTTCCCCATCCCCAGTTCACGGGCGTCGCGACGGACGTTCAGATGATCGCGGCTTCGAGCTACAGCGGGCTGCAGGTAAGCGCCGAGAAGCGCTATTCCCACGGATTGCAGTTTTTGGTGACCTACGTCTGGTCGAAATCGATCGATAACTCCTCGCAGGCCGACGACAACGTGACGTGGCTGGGAAGCTTTACCAGCCTGCAGGATCCCAACAAGCCATGGCTGGAGCGCAGCCTATCTACTTTCGATATTCCGCAAGTGCTGCAAATGAGCTACACCTACGATCTGCCGTTCGGGCGCGGCCGCGCTTTCCTCGGCAACATGCCCCGCGCGCTGGAAGCGATCGTGGGAGGTTGGAAGACCAACGGGCTGTGGCGCATGTCGGCCGGCCGGCCGTTAACTCTGACGGTCTCTGATGGAAATCCGCTGCCGACATATGGCACCCAACGGCCCAACATTGTCGGGACGCCCAAGCGCAATCACGGCCCGGACTGGATCGACAATTTCTTCGTTGACCCCAACGTTTTCCAGCGGCCTGACGACTTCACGCTGGGCGACGCTCCTCGCTCTCTGGGGAGCATACGAACACCGTGGGCATTTGGCGTCGATCTGTCGCTCTCGAAGCAGTTTGTGGTACACGAAGAGATGAGCCTTGAGTTCCGTATCGAGGCGCGGAACGCATTCAATCATCCCGTGTTCGGGACGCCCGATACGTCGCTAGACGATGGCAGCTTCGGGACGATCAGTTACACGTCGAACACACCCCGGGAGATACAGCTGGCGGTGAAGTTCAACTTCTAGAAGTCTTGCATCGACTTGCATCCTTCGGCCCGCAACCTCGCGGGCCGAAGGACTATGTTTCCCGGCACATGCAAGGGCGCAAGCAGGATTGCATAGGTCCTTCGCTTCGCTCAGGATGACAGGACCGAGTGAGTTACCAATCCTTCCTTACGCTTCCAGGGCTACGTGACAGATGCGGCCGATGAGGTAGTCGGCGGCGGTCTTGCGGTCGTCCATGGTGACGACTTCGATGGGAGAGGACTGATTGTGGGGGCGCAAGACTAGATGATTTCCTGCCACCTCGACATATCTCACCGCGCAAGTATCGTTTTTCAGAACAGCGTACATATTGAATTCACCTTTGCGATACGCCTTGAGTGAGTTGTAATGGCGGTCGATCAAGAGCGTTGACCCGGGTAAGAGACGTGGATACATCGTGATCGCGTCCCGGGCATCGAGCTTGATGAGGACAAAGCGCTGCCAGGAAGAGCGATCGCTTTCGATTTCGGGTTTGAGCTTGCGCAGGTAGTTTTTCTTGAACTTGAGAATTTCCTGCACGTGCATGCTGGTGATCAGGGGCTGGGTGGCAGCGGTGGAGGGGTCAGTGAGCAGAACGTTTTCAAATTCGTCGTCGCTGGGAGGCAAGATAGAGGCGCGCTTGTTGACCTCGGCGGGATCGAGCAGATCGAGGACGGAAAGATGCTGGACGGAGAGAACTTTGTCCATGCCTTCAATGCTGAGGCCGCGCTTGCGGTTGAGGAAGTTGGAGATATGGGCCTGTTTGAAGCCAGTCTGTTGGGCAAGTCTAAGGCCCGTTAATTCACCTGCTTCGATACGCTCCCAGAGTATCTTGCGAAGGTTATCTTGCAGGATTTTGAACTTCATTTGCCGGAGTATAGCACCGGTTTATAACATGGCGCTAAGTCCGGAAGTTTTCCACAGGCGGCAATTGTCTATCCAACCTTGACTGAGAAAATTCACAGATATACGATCGCGACATCCTAGAGGCCATTATGCTCTCCGGTAGAAAGCAATGACGAGTCACTTGGATAAGTTGAATGAAGAAAAGAACTTCGGCGAATTTCGCCGGAAAGTAAAATCGGCAGAAGTGCTATCGGCGTCGATGGAGCACCTGCTGCTATCGCTCGGGTTCACCGGAAAAGTGAGCGTGGTGATGCAAAATGGACGCGTGCTGAAATCGGGTTACGAAGAAGGCTACTTCCACCAACGGCATGACGACTAGAGCACGCTTAAATTGTAGAAGGGGAGGATGTTGGCGACGAACAGAAGTGCGGTGACAGATCGTTTTTCATAGGTTCGACAAAACTAAATAGCTCAAGCAGGTCATCGTAAGAAAAACGAGCCCTGCGTTCAGTTCCTGCAAATGCAGGGATTGGCGCAGGGCTTTTCTGCTTTTGGCATTTGGAACTTGGCGAAGTTAAATCGGCGAGAGCAAAACACAACATTGATCAAAATAACTCGGAGGAGTGATGAAAAGCAGTCAGAAAGATAAGAAAAGCAATGAAGTTGGCGTGGAACTGAAGTATTGCGAGCATTGTGGGGGGCTGTGGGTAAGGGAGCGCGGCACAGGAGTTGTATTGCGAGAAGTGTCAGCCAAAGGTGGCGGACTTACCCAGTCCGAAGATGAGATCGAACCGGCTAATCCTGCCGGTGCATCCGCCCACGGCGATCGAGGACTGCGCATTTGAAATCGACATTGACGAATCGAACGACTTTGAAGCAGCGGGAGGTGTGGCGTGAGCGGAGTGATTGAGATCTCCGCTGAAGCGGAAAGGACCGAACCAGAGGCGAGCGCGGGATTTCCTCGGCGTACGCGCCACGAAGAGAAACGGTTGGCAGAGCAGTTGGCAGAGCATCAGTTCCCTGCGCGTGAACACGCGGATGAAGCAGGGGAAGAGACACTTGAAGGGAATTTTGGAGGAGGATAGCCGGCAACGTCGGGAGGAAGAGGAGGAACGGGAGCGGCGAATCTATCGAGGGCGGACGGTGGCAATGTTGAGGCGCTACATGCGTTACTCGATCGAGACGGGGAGGATGCCGTCGTTATTAGGGGCGGAGTTCTTTCGGGCGAAGGTGACGGCGTACACCGTGGTCACGTTTGAGGACCGTGTGATTTTCGTGCACGACATGGAGAAGTGCCTGGACCGGCTGGACGAGTTCTCGCGGCAGTTGATTGCACGGCATATCCTGCAAGAACACGATCAGTGGGGCACGGCGAAGCTTCTGCACTGCAACGAGAAGACAATACGGCGTTGTACCCCTCTGGTTTTGGACTTGCTGAGTCAGATTCTGCTGGATGTGGGGTTGATGAAGCGACTCGAGCCGATTCAGACAAATTGTTGTCAAGAGGGAGAAAACGGTCCATTCGACGCAAGTGATTGTGAAGACGACGAATAAAAAGATTTTAAAATGTCCACTTTGACCTTAGCAATTTGATATTCTTAATATATAGGGTTCAGTAATCATAATCCTGCTCATGGAAGGCGCGCCTCAATGGCGCGCCTTTTCTTTTGGCAGGTACGGCATAGGTGATGGAGGTGGCTTCATCTGCTCTGCGAGGCCAAACGATGCATATAAGCGGGATGAAGGCATTTTTACGAGTCAAAGAGGCATCGAGCATGAGACAAAGAAATTCTTGTCAAGGGGGTAAAACGGGGCGAACTGCTGCAAGTGATTGCGACGATTGGAAATATAAAGTTTGAAAAATGTCCATTTTTACCTTAGCCATTTGATATTCTGGATATATAAAGTTTAGAAAAAAAGAAATCATTCCAAATGAAGGCGCGCCTTGAGGCGCGCCTTCCGTATTTTAGGCAAAGAAGACTAAATCCAAGGGAATCCGAGTACGGGGCAATGATCAAGAAAAAGACGAAGAGGAAAGCGACTAAGAAGACGGCGGCGAAAAAGACATCACTGAGGGCCAAGAGGGACCGCAATCCGGCAGCGGTAAGGAACGATATCGCGAAGATCGTGGAATCGGGAGCGAAGAGAATTACCAAGGCCGTTATGGAGCAGGCGATGACGGGGCGACTGGCGCCAGCGAAGTATCTGTTTGAAATGGCGTCGATCTATCCGTCATCAACGGACGGAAGTTTTTCGACGAAGGACGAGGAGAGTCTGGCGGAGACTTTGATGCGCAGCCTGGGACTTCCGGATAAGCCGATTCCCCGGGATGAAGAAGATCCGCCGGTGCCGGCTTCGGTGGAGGAAAAGCCCAAGCCAAGGGCAATCGACGAGGAAGAGCTGGGAGCGGGTTCGGATGCTGGTTCTAAATCCGAATTGGAGGCCGGCGACGAGAGCAAGGAACCATTGCTGGTGTGACGGCTAAATGACGCGTCGTCGCTGAAGGATGCAGAATCTGGGCAGCGAAGAAGGCGGCTGCCCAGCTTTCGCATTGAGAGACAAATGCACCATTAGGGATACCGTAGAATGAGGCGGAGCGGTGCGACGAGAATCACCGGTTGCGGTCTGGGTTGGAACGAAGAGGTTAAGAACCCCAACGCCTCCGATGGGCTCGAAGACCAAGCAGCCACGCTGGGACAGCCCGCAGAGAAGCGAAAAGAGACACAGGACTGGGATGGATATTACATGGTTGACCGACCGGCTTGCGGTTGGAGGCGGGATTTGGAAGGCGGAGAACATGGCGAAGGTGAAGGCCGCCGGGATCACGCACATCATCGACATGCAAATCGAGTTTGACGATACGGAGTTGGGAGAGGCACAGGGCATTGAAGTGCTGTGGAACCCGACGGATGATGATTTTGAGCCGAAGCCGGCTGAGCTGTTTCGGCGCGGCGTGGAGTTTGCGACGGCGGCATTTGAAAAAGCCGATGCCAAGCTGTTCATCCATTGCGCAGCGGGGGTACACCGCGCCCCGATGATGGCGCTGGCGGTGTTGGGATCGATGGGATGGAGCGTGGACGAGGCGATGCATCTGATTGAGGATCTGCGTCCGGTAGCGGACTTCGCCGCCGTGTATGTGCAGAGTGTAAGAGAGTTCCTGGGGAGCGAGGCTGAGGATGTTCCCCGGAACAGAGTCTTCTGACGGTTGCGAAATTATTAATCGATCATTGTGAGATTCACGAGTTGAGAGCTGCACTCGGTTGCTGAGCAGCGACTAAGTCTGATTGTTGGATGAATGATGGTCTGGAGAAGGGAGCCTGGAAAGGCTCCCATTTTTTTGAAGGCATTCTGTGGCTTTGAAAGAACGGCAGCGGACAGGAACGTCCGCTCGATAAAAGTTTGATGGAGGAAACGATGTATGACGCGGACCGCCGCCCCATGGGGCGGCTTTTTTATTGGCTACTGGCGGTGGTGACGATCGCTGGTTGTGGACTGACGGCCAGCGGGGCGGCACCGGTTCCTCAGAGTGGATTGGCAAGCACCACGGTGGCGGACACGATTTACATGGCGGATGGAAGCGCGGCGCAGGGAAACCTGATTATCACGTGGCCGGCGTTTGTCACATCAACGACGGTGCAGGTGGATGCCGGCATGTCTCCGGGTAACGGATATGCGATTGAAGTTCGCACCCACGATTATGGATTTGGAGCGGCGAATGACCGAAACCTGCTGGGCCGATTCAGCACGCGAACATTTACACTGCCTCGGCTGGGCAGAACCCAAAACTACTTTCTCCGACTGTATGACGGCTCTACTCCGCCGCGATATTCGCGTTACTCAGCGGCGCTCCATCTGGATTATCCGTTATGACCGAAGAACATTCGCTAGGCAGACGGTTTCGAAGTGTGGAGAAACCATCCACGGGTGCGCAATACACGGCGAAAGACTTTCAACTCGAGGTTCTGGATAAGTTGGCGGAAGTGCAGCGACTCGCTGGGTCCTTAGAGGATTCCTGGAACAACAAGTTGGCGGCTGCCAAAGAACAGCGTCTTGTGAAGTTCGACAGTCGCACATTGATCGCGCTCGGGGCAATTGCACTTTCTATCACCGGGTATGTAATTCAGGAAGCGCGCAATACCGCCAGGCAAGACAGCGAAATCGAAGCGACCAAGGCAAGGGTCGTACGTCTGGAGCAGATCGCGGCCACGAATACCGAAGCCCGGATACGAACTGAAGTACAACTTGGTGAACTACGAGATGGCCAACTTGAGATCAAAGCGCTGATTCAAGCTCATGACAGCGCTAGTAAAAAAGCCAGTTTAAGCAAATAGAACTCTTACATCCAGACAAGTTTCAAGCGAACTAAGCGAGAAACCGCTCCTGTTGCAAACACAACGGGAAAGCGGAGCCGTGATCTCAATTTACTGACAAGAGGGGAATGAGTATGAATTTTCTAAATCAGCTGTTGCGTGGGATTGCTTTCGTGCCTGCTCTAGTGAATGGAATCGAAGCGCTTTTCAGCGGAAAATCGGGCGTTCAAAAAAAAGACGCCGCGATGTCGTTTCTGGAGAATGCGTTGACAACCATGGATGCCGTCGCAGCACGAGAAATCGTGGAGCCGGAAAACTTCAGGAATGGGGTGTCAAAAATAATCGACGGAACTGTGGAATGCCTGAATGCTTCCACGTGGGCCAAAGGGAACAAGCAGGGCCCTTCTGCGATTCCCCAATAGCGCTCATTCTGGACGATCGATAAACTGGGAACCCGGTCATGAGAAAGGGGGATGCGTCTTGCATCCCCCTAACTGTCTATTGCCAGCTCACTGAAAAGTCGATTACCCGACTTCCTCAGTCCACGTCTGCAGCGTCTTCTTCACTAAGTCCATAAACTGGTCGGCGACGGCACCGTCAATCAGACGGTGATCGTAACCCAAGGTGAGATGGACGACGGAACGAATCGCGATGGAGTCAGTACCGTCTTTGTCGGTGATTACCATCGGCTGTTTCGTGATGCCGCCGACACCCATGATCGCGGAATTAGGTTGATTGATGATAGGCAGGCCGAACACGGCACCGAATTGTCCGGGGTTGGTGACGGTGAATGTGGAGCCTTCGACATCTTCAGGCTTAAGTTTCTTGGTGCGAGCGCGTTCGCCGAGATCGGAGATGCCGCGCTGTAGACCGAGGAAGTTCAAGTCTCCCGCATTTTTCAGCACAGGAACGATGAGGCCCCAGTCGAGGGCGACGGCAATTCCCATGTTGATTTGACGATGATAGCGGATGTTGTCGCCTTCGAGAGTAGCGTTGATGATGGGCCACTGTTGCAGCGCTATGACAGCGGCGCGGACGAAGAATGGCATGAATGTGAGACGCGCGCCGTGGCGCTGCTCGAAGCCAGCCTTGTGCTTGTTGCGCAGGTTGACGATGCGGGTGAAGTCCACTTCGTACATACAGTGGACGTGGGCGCTGGTTCGGCGGGACTCGATCATGCGCTGAGCAATGATCTTGCGCATGTTCGACATGGGAACGAGATCGCCTGGGTAGGGCGCGGGAGCTGCCGGGCGAGGCGCTGGAGCGGCGGCTGCAGACTGAGCAGAGGCAGACGGAGCAGCGGGAGCCGGTTGCGAAGATCCCTGGCTCTCGATGAATGACATGATGTCCTGCTTGGTGATGCGGCCGCCGAGTCCGGTGCCGGAAACATGAGAAAGACTGATGCCGTGCTCGCGTGCGATCTTGCGAACGAGCGGGGAAGAACGCGCTTCTTCTTCCTCTTCGTTTGACGTTGGGGCAGGCGGGGCTGCTGATGGGGCCGCCGCCGGAGCTGGCGCGGAAGCCTTCTTCTCTTCAACCTTCACTGCGGAGGGCTTCTCCGCGGGAGGCGCCGCGGCCTTTGCTGGAGCCACTGCGGCTTCGCCATCGGCAGCGATGGTTCCGACAATGGTGTTAACTCCAACCGTCGTGCCTTCGGTGACTTTGATGTCCTGCAGGACGCCGGAGGCGGGCGCGGGAATCTCGGCGTCGACCTTATCGGTGGAGATTTCGAACAGCGGTTCGTCCCGTTGCACCTTGTCGCCGGGCTTCTTCAACCATTTGGTAATGGTGCCCTCGACGATGGATTCACCCATCTGGGGCATGATGATGTCAGTTGGCATGATTTCCTTCCGCGCGAGGCCCATCGTTGGACAGAAAGGGCCGAACGCAACCAAATATTATAGCGTTTGATGGAAGTTAGAGGCTTGAACGGCAGCACTCATTCCAGCTTCACCCGAGGTCGCAGGGTCCTAGTGGTCGTGATCGTGATCCTTCATCCCTTCTTTTTTCTCGACGGCCGGCTCGGCGCCGAAGCTCGTCTTCCAGTATTCCTGCACCGCCGGCGGAAGCTTATCCAAGTGTGAGAGTAGCATCGTGATCTTCCACATATCCTGTTCGCCTAGGGTTTTGTCCCATGCCGGCATGCCGGTGTAACGCACCCCGGTTCGGATGGTATAGAAAATGTGCCATTCGGGATCATCGGGAGGATCAGAGATGAGGTTCGGCGGGGGCGGATAGAACGAATTGACCAAAGTCGAAGGCTTGCGGTCGAGGCCGCCGTGGCAGAGGGCGCAATTCATAGTGTAAAGCTTCATCCCCTCTTCCAGATTCTGATCGGTGGGCGTCAGCGGATTGTTGATGCGAGGCGCATGGCGCTCCATCGAGGCATCGACCGCGCCCATGGCGAAACGGCGTTCGACGTGCGGAGGTTCGACGTTTGCAGCCGTGGGGAAAAATCCGAGCATGGCGAAGCCGAGTCCGCCTAGAACCAAAACCAAGAGCGTGACGATCACACCCAGAATGAACTTGCCCATGAAGCCTCCACGGTGACTATTGTGGCAGATGCAGCAGGCGGGACGCTATCGCGAAACAGCAGCTTCTTGGACCGAGCGAAGTCTGTGGTCCCCGCGTTCTTTTCCCCTTCGCTCAATAGACCTTCAGGCGGCGCGCTTCGTGGACAACGTCTTCCACTTTCGGAAGATAGTGATGCTCTTGCGGCGGAGAAAATGGAACAGCAGAATCTAATCCCGCTATCCGGACGATAGGGCCATCGAGATCGTCGAATGCCTCTTCATTAATGATCGCGGCGATTTCGCCAGCCAAACCTCCGGTGCGCGAGTGCTCGTGGAGAATAATGACTTTATTCGTTTTCTTGACGGTCTGAGCAATCGCATCACGGTCGAGCGGCGAGACGGTGCGGAGGTCGAGGATTTCGAGATCGATTCCCTCTTTGCTAAGGATGTCAGCGGCTTCCAGTGCGGTGTGGACCATGGCCGCATAAGTGATGATGCTCAGATCGCGGCCTTCCCGGGCGATGTTCGCTTTACCGATGGGGACAATGTAATCATCCGCGGGAACTTCGCCTTTGATGCGGCGGTAGAGATATTTGTGCTCGAAGAAGATGCAGGGATTGTTGTCGCGGATGGCGGCCTTGATCAGACCTTTGGCGTCGTAGGGTGTCGCGGGACAGATCACTTTCAAGCCGGGATTGTGCACAAACCACATCTCTGGGTTCTGCGAGTGGAAGGGACCGCCGTGAACGTATCCGCCACTGGGGCCGCGCAGGACGAGCGGAGCAGGCGCGCCCCAGAGGTAGTGTGTCTTGGCGACCATGTTGCTGATCTGGTTGAAGGCGCAGCCGATGAAATCCATGAACTGAAATTCCGCAACAGGGCGCATGCCGGTGAGCGAGGCCCCGAAGGCCGCGCCTACGATGGCGGACTCGGCGATGGGCGTGTCGATGACGCGCTCGGGGCCGAAGCGGTCGATGAATCCGTCGGTGACTTTGAAGGCGCCACCGTAGATGCCGATGTCTTCGCCGAGGCAAAAGACAGTGGGGTCGCGGTCCATTTCTTCCCAGATTCCCTGGCGGATGGCTTCGAGATAGGTAAGTTGCATAGTCAGATTCTTTGCCACGGATCTACACGGATGAACACGGATACAGCTATTTCAAGTGCACGGCGGCTTCGGTTTCTTTGTAGTTGCCGCTTCCTTTTTTTACTTTCGGCATGCCGTATTTCGGCTTGATCTCGTGGCAGCCGTTTTCGCAGAAGACGCCGCCTTCGGCTGATTCGGGTGTTGGCATCGGCGAATTTACCGCTATCTCTCGCTCGGCTTCGATTACTTCTTCTACTTCCGCGATCAACGCTTCGTGCTCTTTTGCGCTTAGCCACTTTTTCTCTTTCACCAGATAATTCTCGAACCTCGCCAACGGATCGCGTTTTTTCCAGAAATCAAACATTGGCTTGGGGACATAGCTCGCGGCGTCATGGATGGCGTGGCCTTTCATGCGCATCATCTTGGCTTCAATGAGCGTGGGCCCGTCGCCGCGGTGAGCGCGTTCAACGGCGTCACGGGCTGCGTCGTAGACCTGACACGCGTCGGTGCCATCGACGATCACGCCGGGGATGCCGTACCCGATAGCGCGTTCGGCCAAGTCTTTGCAGCGGTACTGCATTTCTGACGGCGTGGAGTACGCCCACAGATTGCTCTCGACGAAGAGCACGAGACCGAGATTTTGCACGGCGGCGAAGTTGATGCCTTCGTAGGTGACGCCGGTAGATTGGCCTCCATCGCCGATGTAGGTCATAACCGCGAGGTTGCGTCCTTGCAGGCGCCCGCCGAGGGCAACGCCCGAAAGCACTGGGATGAGATCGCCGAGCATGGAAATGGGCGAGACCATGTTGCGCTTTTCGATGTCGCCGAAGTGCGAGGTGCCGTCGCGGCCCTTGGTGGGCGAGTCCGCTTTCGCCATGTACTGCATCATCGTGTCACTGGCACGGAAGCCGCGGACGAGCAGCGACCCCTGGTTGCGGATCATGGGAGCGAACCAGTCGTCTTTGTCGAGCGCATAAGCCGAGGCGCAGGAGCAGGCTTCCTGCCCGAGGCCGAAATAGACTCCGCCAACGACTTTGCCTTGCTTGTAGAGGTTCTCTAGAGCGACTTCCATTTTGCGGTTGAGCAGCATGTAACGGTAAATCTCGATGCATTGCTTCTTGTCTATATACTTGGAGTCGCGGATCGGCGGAACGGGAGCGTCGAGATTGCCTTCGACCTCGTAGCGGACGTGCTCGGCACCCTGGCGGTCTTTTTGTCTGCGCTGGCGCACAGTGAAGTCAGGATGCTCGAGGCGGTAGTCGGGGATGGAATACGTGCGGATATCCCCGTTGGTGGAGTTTCGGTTCTTCGTGTTGTGGCTGGGCGGGTGGACGACTCCGTCCGCCGCTACGTGGTGCTTGCTGGTCGCACCACCGTTGCGCGAACGATTCCCGTTGGAACTCAGCTTGGTCTTAATTTTTTTGTTCCCCATTTGAAAGCGTTGCTGCGAGCGCGATGTATTGATGGTATCGCGAGAGGGGCGCGGAGGGCTAGAGCGTAGGGGCAACTGTGACGCGCGCCAGAAGATCGTCCAAGCTTTCGACCCAAAGCATCTGGCTGGAGAAGAGCGTGCCGAAATTGCGGGAGATGGATTCGGCGACCACGTTCAAGTCGAGCGGCTTGCCGAGTTCCTGCCACATCGAGGTCACGGGCTTGGAGGTGATGCCGCAAGGAACAATGAGATTGAAGTAACTAAGATCTGTGTTCACGTTTAGGGCGAAGCCATGGGAGGTAACGAAACGGGAGATGTGTACGCCGATCGCTGCTATTTTAGCTTCGGCGTTCTCCTCGGCTGTCTCCACATGATCAATTCCGCTGGACGCATCGGTCCATACGCCCGTCAGGCCTGGCACTCGCTTCGCCGGAATGGCGAAGTAGGCGCAGGTGCGGATGAGGACTTCTTCCAGACGACGGACGAACTCGATGACACCTAGAGTTTTACGAAGTGTAGATGGTCGAGCCTGTGATTCATCGGGGCGGACGAATGCGTCCGCCCCTACACGAAATCCGCGCAGGTCAAAAATGGGATAGCCGACGATCTGTCCGGGGCCATGGAACGTAACGTCCCCGCCGCGATCACATTCGAAAAGTTCGACGCCGCGTTGGCCGAGAACGTCGGGAGATGCGATAACGTTAGCTGCTTTCGCATTGCGACCCAAGGTGATGACTGGAGAATGCTCGAGGAGCAAGAGGACGTCGCCGATCTTTTCTTCTTTACGGAGGGCTACCAACTGCTGCTGCAGGCTGAGGCCTGTTGCGTAGTCGACGGTGCCGAGTTGGACGACTGAGATCAAAGTCAAAATCCTCACCACAGGGGACACGGAGGACATCCATAGATTCTTCGCGCGCGAAACGAACTCAGGATGGAAATGCGTTCTTTACCCGCATCTATTCGTGTTCATCCGCGGAAATCCGTGGCCAAAAAGTTCACGCATTGATCGCGATCCCATATACGCTGTTCGACGCGTCTAGCATGGCTTCGGCCAGCGTGGGATGGGCATGGATTGTCCACATCAGGTCTTCCACCGTCGCTTCGAGTTCCATGGCAGCCACCGCTTCAGCGATCAACTCTGTAGCCTGCGGGCCGATGATGTGGACGCCGAGAATTTCCCCGTAGTCGGCGTCGCTGACGATCTTGATGAAGCCTTCGTGCTGGCCTACGATCGACGCGCGGGAGTTAGCGGTGAAGGGGAACTTTCCAACCTTGACGTTGTACCCTGCTTCACGCGCCTTGGTCTCAGTGAGGCCGACACTACCGATTTCCGGATGGCAATAGGTTGCGCCAGGAATATGTTCAGGATTGATCGGCTTGCTGGGCTTGCCTGCAATCTTCGCGACTGCTACGAGAGCCTCCATGGCTCCGACGTGCGCCAGTTGCGGCGTTCCCAAAACAATGTCGCCCACCGCATAGACGCCGGGTTCGGTGGTCTGCATCCACGAATCGGTTTTAATGAACTCGCGATCCGGCTTGATCTTCGTGCGTTCCAAGCCGATGTTCTGGGTGCGCGGCTTGCGGCCCACTGCGATCAGGATTTTTTCGGATTCGATCTTCTGTTGTTTGCCTTCGGCGGTGATGGTTACGGCGACGCCCGCTTTCGTCTTCTCGACTTTGTCGACTTTCGCACCAGTGTGGAAGGCGATGCCCCGCTTGCGATAGACGCGCGCGAGTTCCTTGGATACTTCTTCATCTTCCACTGGGACAAGCCGCGGCAGCATTTCGACAATCGTCACTTCGGAATCGAACGAGCGGTAGATCGAGGCGAACTCGACGCCGACAGCTCCCGCACCGACGATTACGATCGATTTGGGAAGATCTTTCAGGCTCAAGATTTCGATGTTGGTCAGGATGCGATCGCCGGCTTCGAGACCGGGCAGCATGCGAGCTTCGGAACCTGTAGCCAGGATGACGTTCTTCGTCTTGAGCTGGGCAGCTTTGTCACCGTTCACGACTTCAACGGTAAGTATCCCATTTTGCGCCGGGCCTGTGAGCTTGCCATATCCCTTTACGGTCTCCACCTTGTTTTTCTTCATCAGGAACTCGAGGCCCTTGGCATGCTTGGCAACGATCTTCCCCTTGCGCTCCTGGATGGCAGCCCAGTTGAGCTTGCGCGCGTCCACACCCTCGATACCGAATTCCTTGGCATCTTTAAGATGGTCCCAGAGTTCGGCGTTAAACAGCAGAGCCTTGGTCGGGATGCAGCCGACGTGCAGGCAGGTTCCGCCGAGGAATCCGTCTTTTTCGATGAGCGCGGTCTTCAGGCCGTATTGGCCGGCGCGGATCGCCGCGGTGTATCCGGCAGGGCCACTGCCAATGATGGCTACGTCGTAAATGGTTTCGGGCAATGGAATAATCCTCGCTTCTCAGTATGTAGAGATGACTCAGGGCAAACGAATGATTCTAGAACAGGGGTAGCAAAGCGGCCAAACGAAGCCCTAAAGCCTTCACCACGAAGGACACCAAGGCTCACGAAGGAAGCCTTGTCGCAGAAAAAGGCCGCCTTTTCGGCGGCCTTCGAGATTATGTTTTTGAATACCTAGTTGTTTTCGTTACTGGCGCGCTTCCAGGAAATCAACTCGCCAATCGTCGAACTGGTGCTGGAAACCGGCTGCTTGTAGGCTTCCACCTCCGAGCGTGACGCTTCTTCTCCCACCGCACGGATGCTGAGGCCCACTTTCTTCTCTTCCGGATTCATCTTGATGATCTTGAAGTCGTGTTCCAGGCCGGGCTCAAGATGGAGCGGCTGACCATTCTCGTCGGTCGCTTCGGACTTGTGGCACAAACCCTCGACGCCCTCTGCGATTTCAACAAACGCACCGAATGCGGCCACCCGCAAAACCTTGCCGTGAACCACGTCGCCGATGTGATGAGTCTGGAAGAACGACTCCCAGACATCTGGTTGAAGCTGCTTCACGCCCAGCGACAGACGCCGCTTGTCCGGTTCAATCGCCAGAACCACTGCCTTCACGCGATCGCCCTTCTTCAGCACTTCCGAAGGATGCTTCACGCGTTTCGTCCAGCTCAGGTTGCTGACGTGAACCAAGCCGTCGATGCCATCTTCGATTTCGATGAAGGCGCCGAAGTCCGTCAGATTGCGCACGCGTCCTTCTACGGTCATACCAACCGGGAATTTCTCGTGTAACGAGTCCCACGGATTCGCCGCCAGTTGCCGCATCCCAAGGGAAATGCGCCGCTCGGTCGGGTTCACGTTCAGAACCACGCATTCCACCTGATCGCCAACATTGACCAGTTTCGACGGATGTTTCATCCGCTTCGACCAGGTCATTTCGCTGACGTGGACCAGACCTTCGATTCCCTGCTCCAACTCCACGAACGCACCGTAGTCGGTCACGCTGATCACGCGTCCGCCAACGTGCGCACCTTCTGGATAGCGATGCTCCGCGTCGAGCCACGGATCAGGCGTCAGTTGCTTGAAGCCCAGCGAGACGCGTTGTTTCTCTTTGTCGTACTTCAACACCTTGACCTGAATCTGGTCACCAACGTTAACCAAATCCTTCGGGTGAGTCAGGCGTCCCCATGACATGTCGGTGATGTGCAACAGTCCATCAAGCCCGCCCAGATCCACGAACGCGCCATACTCAGTCAGATTCTTGACCACACCGGTGAGCACTGAACCTTCTTCCAGGTGCTCCAGGGTCTTCGAGCGCTTTTCGTTCTGCTCTCCTTCCAGCAGATCCTTGCGCGAGACCACGATGTTGCCACGCTTCTTGTTCAGCTTAATGACCGCGACTTCCAGCGTCTGGCCCTTCATGCCGTCCAGATTGCGGATCGGCCGCAGATCCACCTGCGAGCCCGGCAGGAAGGCGTGCGCGCCAAGAATATCGACGGTGAGACCGCCCTTGATACGGTCTACGACGACTGCCTGAATCGGCTTCTTCTCGTTGTAAGCCTTCTCGATTTCTTCCCAGGCATGAATCCGCTGTGCCTTTTGATGCGACAGGTTGATGTAGCCCTCTTCCGCCTGTCCCTTGTCGCGCATGACATCGATCTCATCGCCGGGCTTGAACTTGGGATTGCCCTCGTGATCGAGAACTTCCGCCAGCGGCAGCATGCCTTCCGACTTGGCGCCGATATCCACGACGACGTGCGTGCCAGTCAGTTTCAGAACCGTGCCTTTGATGACGCGGTCTTCACTAACCGCCTCTTCGGCTTCGGTCGTGAACGTTTCCAGCACTGACGCGAAGTCCTCGCCGGCAGCCAGCTTGTCGTCTACGGCAGAGTCAGCTTGCGCCTGAGCGGAATGGTCGGTGGTCGCGGCAGCCTGATCCTGTTCGGGCTGGTGTTGCTGCTCTGCCTTTGGTTCTTCGGTCGCGACAGAGGAATTGGAATCGGAGTTGGGGGCGGTGGTCTCGTCGAACAAGGTTATGCCTCTCTGGTAACGGATGCGGGGCCTGCGTTGCGGACTGCTGGATGAGTCGTTTGGTTGTGGTGGGCTCACCCTGGCGAGTGAGCTTGGACAATCCCAGCTGTCGGACGTTTAACAGAGAACCCGCGTCCAATGGGAACTCTTCGACTATAGCAACGTGCTGCGAACAGTGTCAAACGCAAATCCCCCAAATATTTCAATCGGGTTACAGTGTTACGATTTCGGAACACGCCGCTCATCTGCTAACCTGCCCTGCTATGGATTACCTCTGGACCCCGTGGCGTTATGCCTATGTCTCGTCCACGGAAAAGACCGCTGGATGCGTTTTCTGTGATGCGCCCAAAGAGAAGGACGACTCCAAGGTGCTCATCGTGTACCGGGGCCAGTATTGCTACGTAATTCTGAACGCCTATCCCTACACTCCGGGGCACGTGATGATCGTCCCTTACGCGCATTTGGACGAGTTGCGTAGGCTTCCTGCAGAAGCTGCTCAGGAGATGATGACGCTCTCTCAGCGGATGGAATCTTTGCTGCGCGAACTCTACCATCCGGACGGCATTAACTTAGGCATGAACATCGGTAAGGCCGCTGGTGCGGGGATCGCGGGACACATCCACATGCACGTTCTGCCCCGCTGGGTGGCAGATGCAAACTTTGTATCGGTAATCGGCGAGACGCGGGTTCTGCCGGAAACGCTGGATGTAACGTGGGGGAGGATGCGGGAGGCGTTGAAATAAGTTGTTGCTCCTGCCTAAAGCATGGTGTCATCCTGAGCGGCGCACTTTGCCGCGAAGGATCCATGAACTTCCCGCCCGTTGCACAGATCGTTCGCTTCGCTCAGGATGACAAAGCCAGTTAGCCAACAAGCCGTATCATCTCTTGCTCGTCAATGACTGCGACACCCAGTTCTTTCGCCTTGTCGAGCTTCGACCCTGCATCCGTTCCGGCTACGACGTAGTCTGTTTTCTTGCTGACTGAGCCGGTGACTTTCCCGCCGGCATCCTCAATCATCTTCTTGGCTTCGTCGCGCGAATATGTGGCCAGTGTGCCTGTAAGAACGAACGTCTTCCCCGCGAGCTTCGTGCCACGCTCTCTCTTCTTGCCCTTAAACGCAAGCCCGGCCTGGCCGAGGCGCTCAACCAACTTGCGATTTGCGGGAATGCTGAAGAACTCCACGATGCTCTCGGCGATACGAGGCCCGACTTCATCCACATTCTGCAATTCCTCGACACCCGCCTGCTCTAGAGCCTCCATCGAACCGAAGTGCTCCGCCAGAAATTGTGCGGTCCGCTCGCCGACCATGCGAATGCCAAGCCCGTAGATCACCCGCTCAAGTGGCAACTGCTTCGAATTCTCGATTTCGTTGAGAATATTTTGCGCTGATTTGTCGGCGAAGCGCTCGAGGCTGAGTAGATCCGCCTTTGTGAGCTTGTAAATGTCGGCCACATTCTTCACCAGCCCGCGTTCGGTCAGTTGGGTAACGAGCGCGTCACCCATGCCGTCAATGTTCATTACCCCACGCGAGGCGAAGTGCAGGATGGTTCCCAACAGCTTGGCGGGACAATTTGCATTCACACAGCGGTAATCGACTTCGCCCTCGGTGCGGACAACTTTGTTTCCGCAGACTTGGCACTTCTCGGGATCCTCTACGTCTTTGTCTCCGCGTGGATGCTCTTTATCTACCTCAACGACCTTGGGAATCACATCGCCACCACGCTCAACTCGAACCCAGTCGCCGATCCTCACTCCGAGGCGGCGTATTTCGTCCATGTTATGTAGTGTCGCATTGCGAACGGTTGTCCCGCCGATCGGAATCGGCACCAATTCCGCGACCGGTGTCAGTTTGCCGGTACGGCCAGTCTGCCAGCGAATGTTCTCCAGTTTCGTGACTCCGCCGCGTGCAGCATATTTGTAAGCGATCGCCCAGCGCGGCGCTTTACCCGTGAAACCGAGTTCGTCCTGCAGCGCGGTGCGGTCAACTTTGACCACAATGCCATCGATCTCATACGGCAGCGATTCGCGCTTCCCTTCCCACCCTTGAATAAAGGACCAGACTTCGTCCATCGAATGAACCAGCTTATGGTTCGGGTTGACTTTGAATCCTGCATCCCCGAGCGCGCCGAGTGTCTTGGAGTGTCGGTCGAAATATGTGCGGCCGTTTTGGAGCAGGATGTATGGGAAAAAATCCATGCGCCGTTCTGCGGTGATATTCGCATCGAGTTGTCGAACTGTCCCCGCAGTGAAATTGCGCGGGTTCGCGAATGTCGGCAAGCCGTTCTTCTCGCGTTCTTCGTTAATCCTCTTAAAGGACGCAGTCGGCATCAGCAGTTCACCGCGAACTTCAAAATCCACGGGAATCCCAGCCTTCTTCAGCCTCTCCTTCGGGATCGACAATGGGATCGAGCGCACCGTGCGCACGTTGAGCGTGACGTCTTCTCCCACCGATCCGTCGCCGCGGGTGACGCCGCGGGCCAACCTGCCGTCTTCGTAGATCAAAGCCAGGGACATGCCATCGAGTTTGAGCTCGCAGACGTAGTCCACGTCCTTGCGGCCCGTCAGTTCATGGACACGCCGCTCCCATCCACGCAATTCTTCTTCGTTGTAAGTGTTGTCCAGCGACAACATCGGCGTGGAGTGCCGGACCTTGACGAATCCTTCCCGCGGCTTGCCGCCCACACGCTGAGTCGGAGAATCGGGCGTTACGAGCGTCGGATGCTCGCTCTCCAGGTCCTTCAACTGCTGCATCAGCTTGTCGAATTCCGCATCGCTGATTGCGGGATTATCGAGTACGTAGTAGAGGTGCTCGTGGTGGCGAATCTTTTCGCGCAGCGCCTCGATCTTTTTTTCGGCGTCTTTCGCAGCCATGGCAGAGAGATTATATTCAAAATAATCTGGACAGATCTGCACGTTATACCTGGCATGAAAATTCTCGAAACATCGCGCCTTATCCTCCGGGAGTTCATCCCCGTGGATGTCGAGCAATTGGCCCCGGTCCTCTCCGACCCGGAAACGATGCGCTTCTATCCCGCGCCCCTCCGTCGCGCCGAAGTCGATTCCTGGATCTCTCGCAATGTGCGCCGTTATCAGGAGGATGGTCATGGCCTCTGGGCCATGATTCTGAAATCCAGCGGCGCACTGATCGGCGATTGCGGCCTCACGGTGCAAGATGTGGATGGCAAGAATGAAATCGAGATTGGCTATCACGTACGCCGCGATCTGTGGGGACAGGGCCTGGCCACGGAGGCAGCCCGCGCCTGCCGCGATTTCGGGTTCGCGCGCATGCCCGTCGATCGCCTCATCTCACTGATTCGTCCGGAGAATCTGCCTTCTCGCCGCGTTGCAGAAAAAAATGGGATGAGCGTGTGGAAGGAAGTTGTGCGGAAAGGCCTGTCGCACTTGGTGTACAGCATCCGACGCGATCAGGCCGGAAAATGAATGGGGCTGGCAATCGCCAGCCCTGCCCTGCTAAGAACCCTACTTTCAGACCAGATCATCCACCTTTAGCGCTCGCGCTCCGCCCTTCCACGACGCTTCAAATTGTTTCTGCACGAACCCCGCATCGTAGTCCCGCTTCTGCAGCAACAACGCTTGATGTAATCCCCACAGAGATCGCGGATTCCTCGGATTCCGTTCGAGGTCTTCGCGGAACACCTTCTCAGCACCCGCAGAATCTCCACTCATCAGCAGCACTCCCCCCAGTGATTCCCGCACGGGATAGAACCAGTCGGGCGGCTCACCATAGTTCAGCTTGTCCTGAATGGCGACGGCTTCCCGCAGCAAGGAAATCGCAGCGGCGTTGTCTTTCTTCGCCACTGCCAGCTTTGCGCCTAAAACATTTTCGGCGATCTTCATGATGTCTTTGGCCTTGTTGTTGATCGGCATCTGGAAAATGACATCGGGAGGCGTGGCAGCCTCGGCCTCGGAGACAATCTTGTACTCCGCTTCCGCTTCCGTCACCTTGCCCGTTCCCGCCAACGCCAGACCACGCCCAAAATGCCAGAACACCGTCGTCGTCTTCATCGAGGAATCCGGCGCGGGCATTTTCAGAATCTCGTTCCAGTGATGGAAGCGAATCTCCACCGCCATCGGGATCGTCATGAAGCCTTCGAGCGGTGGCATCCCCTTTACGTTCGGCCCGACATTCGCGGCGAGCAAGTCCGCACTCTTTCGCGCTTCCGGATAGCGGCCATTCATGGCGCCGCACATCGCAACGAAGTGCAGATTGTGGCTGTAGTACATCATCGGATAGATGCCTTGCTCACCCGTGGCCCTGATATAGGCGCGATCGACTTCTGCCGCCTTCTCATTCGTCTTGACCGCAGCATCATAGTCGCCGGTGCGAATGTAAATATGTGCCGGCATATGCACGATGTGTCCCGCGCCAGGCGCGATTGCGGCCAGCCGGTTTGCGCCAGCCAGCGCGCGCTCAGGATTATTCGAAGCTTCCACAGCATGGATGTAGTAGTGAACCGCTCCCAGGTGGTCCGGGTCGCGCTTCAACACCGATTCCAGTGTTCCCACAATTTCGTCGGTACCGGCCTGGGGCGTGCCATCCTGAAGCCAGAGTCCCCACGGATGCAGGTTCATGCCGGACTCCGCAAAGAGCGTGGCAGCGTCGAGGTCGTCGGGAAACTGCGCCGCTACCTGCCGCATCGCGTCGTGGTACTCCTCCGCGGCTTTCTTCAGGTCAGAGTTCGGGTCCGCTGGAAAACGCTTCGCCATCGCCTGAATGTATGCCTGCTCGCTGGGCGACGCGCCCGCGGACAAATCCACTGCCTTCTGCACCGCATCATGCGCGCGCTTATAGCGATCAGGGTCGGCGGGATCGTTGTAGTTCGGCCCTACTGCCTCGGCCACACCCCAATACGCCATCGCCAGCTTAGGATCCAGTTCAGCTGCATGTTGAAACGATCGTGCCGCTTCGTCGTGGTTGAACGCATAAATGAAGCGCAACCCCTGGTCAAAAAATTGTTGCGCCTGCGGGTTATGCGTCGAGACCGGGTGATGCAAATCGCTCAACCCGCTTACCAGTGTGACAGGGTGGCTCTGCGGGTGCATCGTATGATCTTGTGCATTCGCGGACAAGCAGAGCAAAGCACCGCACAGCATGTGCGCCAGAATTCTCATCTGGTCAACCCTCCTGATTCAATTTTGAAAGTCGAGTCCCAAACCGCCAAGAGACTGGCGGGGATGCCCCTTGCAAGCGCGCCCAGCTTATGCCAAATTGAAATTCTTGCCAAGTTGCTTGCAAGTCAACCATGCCGAAGGCCCCCAAACCACCAGGTCAGACATCCATTGAAGAGTCGTCCGGGAAGCAACTATCGCTATCCTTGCTCAACGCTTTCAATACCAACGACCGCATCAACCACTATCTGATCGCCAATCTTCCGGATGCGGCCTGGAGGGCGAAGGCGCTCGATGGCAAGGGTCGCACCATTGCTGCCATCGTCGCGCATATGCACAACGTCCGCGTGATGTGGCTAAAAGCCGCCAAAGCAGAGGAGATACCTCCGCAATTGGATCGCACTTCCGTCACTCCGAAGCAAGCATTCCAGGCACTGGAAGCCAGCCGAAATGCTCTCAGCGTCATCATCAGCCGCATCAGCCGCGCGCTCGAAACCGATGGCCGGGTCAAGGGCTTTCGTCCCGATGTCGCTGGATTTGTCGCCTATCTGATCGCCCACGACGCCCACCACCGAGGACAGATCACGATGCTGGCCCGCCAAGTGGGCCATCCCATGCCCCAAAGGGCCATATTCGGCATGTGGGAGTGGGGTTCACGCTAGACCACAGCTGAAGTCTGCCGCTCAGTTACAATCCAGCTTCGAACGCCCTATGCGCAAGGCGGCTTTGGTCTATAATCCGGCGTCCGGCGGCAGCAAGCAACGCCAGAGTGACTTGGAAGCCGCTCTCGCCGTGCTCCGGCAGGCTGGCGTTGAAGCCGATCTGGTTCCCACGCAATCTCCGGAACATGCCCTCGAAGAAACCCGCCGTTCCATCGATTCCGGGTGCGACACCATTTTCGCCTGCGGCGGCGATGGCACCATCCACAACCTCATCCAGGTGCTCGCGAACTCACCTGCCGCTCTCGCTGTTTTGCCTCTGGGCACGGCCAACGCGCTGGCGCACGACCTGGCTCTTCCACTCAAAGTAGTCGCGGCCGCCAAAGCATCCCTCGGATTTAGCCCGCGCCGTGTAGCTCTCGGTCGCGTGAACTATTCGGATCTTCAAGGCAATCCCGGCACCCGCTATTTTGTGGTCGCAGCAGGAGTCGGCGTCGACGCTCACCTGTTCTACAAACTTCACACGGGAACCAAACAGCGCATGGGAATGGCGGCCTATTATGCCAAGGCCTGGCATCTTTGGTTCAGCTACCCCATGACTCGCTTTGTCGCCGAGCTACCCCCGACCGATCGCGGCGAACCCTATCGAGCGGAAGTCACGGAGCTAATGGCTGTCCGTATCCGCAACTTCGGCGGAGTTTTGCAAGAACTCGCGCCAGGGGCATCCCTTGATCGCGACGACCTGCGAGTAGTCTCATGCCGTACCGCCAGCCGCCTGGCATATCTCGCCTACGTGACCCGCGGGCTGCTGCGTTTGCGCACGAAGATCTCCGGCATAGACCTTGTCTATAGCAACAGCGTCTCTTGCACGTACCGTGAGCCGTCCAAACAGTCGTCCGAACAACGCAAGATCTACGTCGAAGCCGATGGCGAACTTCTGGGTACCCTCCCTGCGCAGATTACGCTCGTACCGAATGCTCTAACATTGCTGGCGCCGTCCCGCTGATCGCACGGCCACAAAAATTACTATGCGCCGTAGCCCAACCCCCAGTCGTCAAATTAACTTCGCTGAGTCTCCTGTCGCATCTGGCATAGCGCTTCGCAGCCCGGCGAAATAGAATTCCTCGACCCACTTGGAACCCGTCACCCACTTCCTGACCGGCGCTTGCCTGGGACGCGCCGGGCTGAACCGCAAGACCGCGCTCGCCACGCTCACGCTCACGCTCGCCGCCGAGGCGCCCGACTTGGACGTCATCGAGGGTATGGTTCGAGGCTCGGCGTTTGGCTTCGCCCACCACCGTGGATTCACCCACTCCTTTCTGGGAGTTCCCCTGCTTGCCCTCGTCGTAGTGGGCTTTGTTTGCGTGCTCTGGCGTTTGCGCGGCCGCAAAATCGCTGACCCTAAACTCCCACCTCGTTGGGGAATTCTTTTTCTATATGCTTGCCTCGCCGGACTCAGCCATATCCTGCTCGATTTCACCAACAACTACGGCGTGCGCCCTTACTGGCCTTTCTCCGAGAAATGGTACTCGTGGGATATCGTTTTCATTGTCGAGCCGGTGATGCTAGGTTTCCTGATCCTAGGATTGGTCGTCCCGTCGTTGTTTGGCCTGATCGACAGAGAAATTGGCGCCCGCCGTCACGGTCCGCGCGGTCGTGTCGCCGCAACTCTGGCACTCGCCGGCGTCGTCCTGATGTGGGGAGTGCGAGACTACGAGCATCGTCGGGCAGTCCAAGCCCTCGAGGCCCGCACCTACAATGGCGTCGATCCACTACGCGCCTCGGCCTACCCCAAGTGGCTTGATCCCTTCCACTGGGACGGCGTCGTTGAAACCCCTGCCTTTTTTGCCCTCGCCCCGGTCGATTCTCTCGCCCCCGAGGTCGATCCTGAGGGCAACCTGGAAATTCGCTACAAGCCGGAGGAAACCCCCGTCACTTTGGCCGCAAAGAATTCTTACATCGGACGCGTATTTCTGGATTGGGCGCAATATCCCATCACAGAAACCGAAACGCTGCAGCCTCCGGAAAAGGGCTATATCGTTCTTTTCCAGGACCTGCGATATGCCGGTATCCCACGCTCTTTGACGCGCCGGCGCGGGGGGCTCAGCAAAGCGGTGCAACTCAACCAGAATCTGCATGTTGTCGGCGACGTCTATGAGACGAAAGAGGGAAAAATCGTGCTCCCCGAACCCGGCCAGCACTGACCCGAATCCTGCGCCCACGCTCGACCGACTTCTGGTTGCATCCATCTTGAGATAGCGCTATCTCGTGATCCTCCCTTGACGGCAGCCTCCGCAACGCCCAGAATAATATTTCGTCGCGAGGTGATTCATGCTGGCATACCTATTCGTTCTGTTCGCCATAGCTTTCCGTTTCATGCCTCATCCCATGGCCTTCACTCCAGTGGGTGCGGCCCTGCTTTACTTTGGCGCACGTGCACCGCGTCGCCGCCTCTGGATTCCGCTCGTCCTGCTCGCGGCCTCCGACGTGCTCCTCACCACTTTGTTCTACAAGTATCCCTTCAGCTGGGATCACTTCGTGACATGGGCGTGGTATGCCGCGATGCTCGGGTTCGGCACGACGCTTAAGCAAAACGCTGGCGCATTCCGAATCCTCGGCTCCGCCCTGGCAGGCTCGGTCTCGTTCTTCGTGATAAGCAACCTCGCCGTGTGGGCCGCTTGGGACATGTATCCACACAGCTTCGCCGGATTGATGACTTGCTACGGCGCCGGTATCCCCTTCTTCCGCCATGGGGTTGTCGGGGACCTGCTCTTCACCACACTAATGTTTGGCGCACCGGTCCTGTACCACGTCGTAACCGGATCGCTCGATGAATCAGGCGACCACTCCGCCGCCGCGTAAAAACGACTGTCAGAATATAGGGACGGCCGCCTTCGGCCGTCTCCATGCCGCGACGCCCGTCAGTCGCGGCTTCGCATTCTAGGACCATCCAGCTCTGAGTTCAGTCGGCGCAGATCGAACCGATCACCGCCATCGACCCGTTGATGTATGACCGGTAGCTCTCATAGTTCGGGACATCACGGTCATAGAACGTCCATACTCCCAGGCGCACCGGCTGCAGAGCGGTGTTCCATGCCGCGCACATACCCTGCGCCCAGCTGGCAGCGTCAGCCGCTCCCCAGTAACCAGTGATAATGGTTTGATACGGCGCATACATCGTTTGATACTGCTGGATTTGTGAAGAACTGTAGAGTTCCGTGTTCACCCAGTAATGTCGATGAAGACTTCCTATCACATATTTCTGTAACTGCTGCACCTCGGGCGTCCCCGCAAACCCAGAATCCAGCCAGGTGATGTAGGAAGCTTGAAAGTTGCAGGGACCAGTCGGCAAAGATTGCCAAAAATTCTTCAATACCGC